>WFLX010291422.1_pt1 | contig 36123 bp, 34 predicted proteins | sample 4967041 | NCBI WGS metagenome assembly WFLX01 (sample SAMN12857096, study PRJNA449069) | gut metagenome | isolation source: stool from male and female vole | host: Microtus ochrogaster | place: USA:Florida | collected 2017
CGTTTTTGTCAAGCCTTTTTCCAAACTTTTCAGATGAATTTCTGCAAACTTGTTTCCCAAAGTCCAAAATCATTCCTCTGAAACTTTTTCTTCGCTCCCGTTCGACAGCTTTTTTATTATACCATAAAAAAACCCGATTGTCAACAATCGGGTTTCACTATCTTTTTTAAGATTTCACCGTGTTTTTTGTCGAATTTTGCTAATCACGTAGTAGGGTTAAGCACAATAGACTCCATATCAAAATTTTGTACATCGACATTATTTCGTCCGTCCTGTTTGGTCGGATATGAGCCTTTATTCCGGTTTGTGTTACCGCTTGATGCAACAACCGACTGCACCATATAATTATGGACATAAATTCTATAAGCAGTTTCGGGGGCATCTCCGTACATTTTGTTTAACTGATTTGTAAAATTAGTCATAAAGTCCGCATCACCGACGTTTGTAGCGTCTCCTGTAGCAACGCCGCTATTCTTATTCCAATAAAAATAAAAATCACCGTTACCTATACTTTTATCACTGTCATTAAGTTTACGTTCTCTGAATTTATAATCCTGTACTACCGTCTGAGCAGCATTAAAAATTGTTCGTGCATTATTATTCTGTTTTCTCACTTTAGACATAGTAATCCAATTCATCCATGAGGGTATGAAAATAGCTGAAAGGACAGCGATAATAGCGATAACAATAATAAGCTCCATTAAGGTAAAACCTTTTAATTTTTTATTCATAGCCTGAACCTCCAATCTTTAAAAATATTATACCATTTTATTCACAGTTTGTCAACGATTTTTTTTGATGTAAGTGTACAAAAATACGGTGAAAATTAGTGCATTTCACCAGTTTTCACCGAAGCAGATAACATCATTCAATATCAATTTTATTAACTTGAATAGCTTTCTGAACAACCGCCTCTTTGTCTGCGAGTTCCTCGGAATAATGCTCCCAGTTCTTAGCGGTAAGAAAAGGCGGACAGCTTCCGTAATAAGCCTTACTTTTGATACTTACAGCCACGCAAACACCCTGATGAATATAGAAAGCGGCATCAACCTTTTCAATGTGAGAAAAATACGGCTTCATATCGTTAACAAAATTCCCGATTTCCACAACGTCAGCATCTGTACAAGTTCCGTTTGAGACAGAATGTACACCCTCCGGCAGATAGGCATTTTCAGTATCAAGGTCTGATATGTAAGACGAGATGGCTTTATATAAAGTGTTGGCGGTTGTATTCGCACCCTGTATCTTTGATTTTCTGACGTAACCCAGCATAGACGGTACTAAAATAGCCGCAAGTACGCCAATAATAGCGATAACTACAATAAGTTCAATAAGTGTAAAACCTTTTAATTTTCTATTCATATATCAACACCTCTTTTAACTGTATTATAACATTTCGTTCATAAATTGTCAATATCTTTAATCACAAAAAAATACGATTTATACTGTGTTTTTTATGCACTACACACAAAAATATAGCCTTTTTTAATCTTAATTATTAAAAATTTCAATAGCTGCATTTAGCTGTATATCCTCATCTGTACATATAATATCAGGGTCATATTTCATTTCAAGTTCTATATCGGGGTCAATTCCGATACCGTCATAGCACTGCCAGTTTCCGATAGTATAATATCCGGCGGTATAATTTATTTCTTCACTGTTTTCCGTCATTACCGGAACTTGAAAAACACCCTTTCCGTAGGTATGAGTTCCAAGTATAATAACCTCTCCGTCGTAGAACTGTTTCATAGAAGATACAAAAATTTCAGAAGCACTTGCCGTTTTTTCGTTTACAAGAATAACAGTTTTCTTATCAGTCTTTTTTTCTGATGTTCTTATACTGATTTTTTCCTCTCTGCCGTCATTGTAATGATACATACCAACCTCACAACTACCAAGAAAATAACCGAGTGAACTCGTGCTATAGCTTGTATATCCGCCCATATTGTTTCTTAGGTCAATTATAAACCCCTCTGCATCGGGACAATCTTTGAAAGCGTGTGTAAACCCCTGAATACCGTCGATATTAAAATGAGCAGAATTAATATAACATATATTGTCAATCATTTTATATTTATTTTTATATTCATAATCTTCACTTTCANCCGNTNTCTCATTTTNATCATTAAGTTTATANCTTAAATATTTATCGCTCGATTCNTNATAATAAGCATTTATCGCANTTTCAACTGCTTTTTCCTCATTTTCAAAAGTTATATTTTCTTTACCTTTAAGGGCATCTTCTATTCTTGTAACTGCGGAAAATTTATCACCTATTTTCAGAGCGTCCCTGTTTTCGCCCTTACACACAAAATACCCTGCACCAAAACAAAATACAAATCCAAGTACAGTCAGGACGTGTTTAGTATCATTATCCAAAAAAATTCCTCCTGATAAGCAAAACCTCTCCCAGAAAGAGAGAGGTTGTGTTTTTATTCAATTAAGAATTATAATTAACCTTCTGTACCGTTTGCCTNCTTAACAGCTNCAGCAAGNGCATCCTCAATACTACCATGAGGAGTATCATCCCAGTTCTTAGCTGTATAAACAGAAGGAGATGTACCATAGTACTTACCGCTTCTTACAGCAGCAGCAACACACTGACCGTCCTTGAAAGAAAGAGCAGCGTCAATCTTTTCAACATCGCCAAAGAAAGGTTTTATAGCATCTTTAATGTCCTCCGCAGAGCTAACTTCGTCAGCATCAGACTTAGTCCATGTAACATCACCATCTGCAAAAACCTTATCTTCTTCGTCAAGTTCTTCAGCAGCTGAACCAGCAGCCTTGAGGAGAGTAGAAGCTGTAGAGTTAGCACCCTGAATCTTGGACTTCTTTACATAGCCGAGCATTGAAGGAACGAGAATAGCAGCGAGAACACCGATGATAGCGATAACAACGATGAGCTCGATAAGGGTAAAGCCCTTTTTCTTAGTTGTTTTCATAAGAGAAAACCTCCTTAAATAATAAATTTTTTGTGCCGAACCGTCACCGGCACTTTAATATACGGTCAGGATATACTAAATGTTTTAGTTCGTGCCATGCGACAGCACAAATTCAGAATACACTGAAATAAGTATTTGTCCCTGACCCCTTTCCTGTAATAATAGTATAGCACTTAATTCATAAAATGTCAACACTTTCTGAAAAAAAAACCTGATTATCAGTCATTTTTTACATACACGCCCTAAAAGCATGATTTTTTTTGTATTTTTCGTCAATTTGCACAATTATCTATGAATAAATAAAAATATTAAACATAATTTTATACTCTCTGTAAATTTATAGCAAAATAAACGGACGGACAAAAACTGTCCGTCCGGAATATATTTTACTTGGCAGCTCCGCCCATTTGAGCGAGAAAACGATAAAATTCCTGTTTGTCAAGACATTTTTCGAGAGCGTCAACTTCGCCGATAACACCGCCGTGTACCAGACGGGCAAGTTCCATATCGAGCGACTGCATTCCCGACTGTTTACCTGTCTGGATAGCCGACTGGATAAGGTGAATCTTGTTATCACGAATCATAGCGGCGATAGCGTCGGTAACGTTAAGGATTTCCTGTACAGCGATACGTCCTGTACCGTCTCTTTTCGGAATAAGTGTCTGAGAAATAACGGCTACGAGGTTATTCGCAAGCTGTGTACGAATCTGATTCTGCTGATGTTCCGGATAAACGTCGATAATACGGTTAATAGTATCGGACGCACTTGTTGTATGAAGTGTACTCATAACAAGGTGACCTGTTTCGGCTGCGGTTACGGCTGCCTGAATCGTTTCAAAGTCACGCATTTCTCCTACGAGAATAACATCGGGGTCCTCACGGAGAGCGGCACGGAGAGCAAGGGCAAAGCTCGGAACGTCGTCGCCGATTTCTCTCTGATTTATCATACATCTTTTGTGTTCATGAACGTACTCGATAGGGTCTTCAACCGTAATAATGTGGGCACTTCTGTTGAGGTTTACGAAGTCCATCATTCCGGCAAGAGTTGTTGACTTACCCGAACCGGTAGGACCTGTTACAAGTATAAGACCACGGGGACGCATTGAAAAATCCGCAAGAATCGGTGGAAGTGACAAATCCTCAAGAGTAGGAATATCATTTCTGAGCAGACGGATAGCGATTGCCGGCTTGCCTTTCTGAAAGTAAACGTTTACACGGTGACGGTAACCGCTTCTTGTCTGAAAAGAAAAGTCAGTATCATGATGATTGTTTACACTTGTCTGCTGTGTTTCGTTGGTCATCTGGTGAACGACATCAAGTATTTCTTCCTCGTCCATTTCGGGATACTGTGAACGCATGGTTCTGAGAGAACCGTTAAGACGTACAACAGGAGCAATTCCGTATGTAAAATGAAGGTCTGAACAGCCTAAAAGACGTACCTCGTCAAGTATTCTGTTGATTTCAATTATTCCCATTATTATAACCTCCCTGATTATATTTTTAATTATACTGAGAATGTTGTTCTTACAAGTTCATCGATAGAAGTTTGACCTGCAACAACAAGTTCTGCGGCGTTGTCACGGAGAAGCTTTGTACCGTTGTTTCTTGCTGCTTCTTCAATTTCTTCCTTACCGCCGCCACCAGCAATAATCTGCGAAACCTTGGCAGTACAGTGAATAATTTCATGAATAGCGGTTCTTCCTCTGTAGCCGGTATTGTTGCATTCAGGACAACCGCAGGGTTCGTAAATCTGAATTGACTGGTCAATACCCATGAGTTCATTTTCTTCTTCTGTAGAAATTCTCGGAGTCTTGCATGAAGGACAGAGAACTTTTATAAGTCGCTGTGCGATAACGCCAATAAGTGAAGTTGCAACCATGTAAGCGGCAACGCCCATATCAATAAGACGGACAACTGTTGAAGCAGCGTCATTTGTATGAAGTGTGGAAAGTACAAGGTGTCCTGTGATAGCGGCACGGATACCGATATCTGCGGTTTCCGTATCACGCATCTCACCTATCATAACGATATCAGGGTCCTGACGGAGAATTGAACGGAGTGCGGCAGCAAAGGTCATACCAGCCTTTGTGTTAACCTGACACTGATTGATACCGTCAATAGCTTTTTCGACAGGGTCTTCAACTGTGATAACGTTTACGTTAGGCTTTGCGAGTTCACCGAGTGCAGCGTAAAGCGTAGTTGTTTTACCTGAACCGGTAGGACCTGTTACAAGGATAACGCCGTGCGGTACACGGAGCATTGATTCAAAGAGCTGATAGTTGTAATCCGACATACCGAGGTCGGTAATCTTACGGAGTGCAATCTGTCCGGTTGAAAGAATACGGATAACTATCTTTTCACCGTTTACCATCGGGAGTGAAGATACACGGACGTCAAGCGTCGTACCGTCTACAACCTGAGTGAAACGTCCGTCCTGCGGTACTCTCTTTTCAGCGATATTCATACCGCTTATAAGCTTGAGACGTGTGGTCAATGCACTGTGAACAGCACTTGATACGTTCATGAGTTCAACAAGGTCGCCGTTTACACGGATACGTATTCTTGTATATGTTTTAAACGGTTCGATATGAATATCGGTTGCGTCAGCTCTGTAAGCATTTTCAATAATCGTGGTAGCAAGTTTAACGATAGGAGCGCTCTCTACTCTGTCCTTGGACTCCTCGTCCTCCATTGGACCATTATCACCGCCGTTCATAGCTGCAAGACTGTCAACAACGCTGTCAACGTTCTGCATCGAGTAGTTTTTACCGATAGCCTTGTTGATAGCCGTTGTGGTAGCAAGTACAGGCACACAGTCCATACCTGTTGAAACCTTGATTTCTTCAAGAACGATAAAGTTAACAGGGTCGTTTGTAGCTACAGTAAGTCTTTTTCCGGTAATTGCAATAGCAATGACAGTATGTTTTCTTGCGAGTGCTTCCGGTACTTTGTTGACTGCCTCTGAATTGATTTCAACAGTGTCAAGGTCAACATACTGTACCCTCATTTTTCCGGCAAGTGCCTTAGTGAAATTCACTTCGGACATATACTGTAGTTCGACAACAACGTCACCGAACTTCTTTGTCCCGTTAGACTCTTTCTGAACTTCAAGAACTTTCATAAGCTGTTCCTGATTAATCAGTCCCTGACTAACTAAGTAATCGCCTATTCTCTCATTTCTCATAAAAAACCTCCGCTCTTTATTTCTAAAGTAAATTTTCAACTGTCAGATTTTACAAATATGACAGTTATGAAAACAAACTTTTAAATTTTACTTGAATTTTCCAGAATTTATGTTATAATAAAGTATGTCAATATTTTAATGTAAAGGAGGAGTAAAACTAATGGGTGATTTTAAAGATATGCTTCACGACGAATTCGTGTCACCGCTTTTTGTAATATCGTTTTACACCGTAATATTTCTGCTTGGCATAAGTGTGGGGAGTTTCCTGAATGTTGTCATTCTGAGACTTCCACGCAATGAATCTCTTATAAAGAGGTCGTCACACTGCATGACGTGTGGTACAAAAATCAGGGCAAGAGACTTAATCCCTGTTTTTAGCTGGCTTGCACTCAAAGGCAAGTGCCACAGTTGCGGAGAAAAAATTTCTCCGAGATATCCTGTTGTTGAAAGTCTGAACGGTCTGCTTTTTGTGCTTACATTTTTCGTTCATGACATCAATGCTGAATCCATAATAACCTGTGTTCTCATGTCACTGCTCGTTGTAGTCGGATTCATGGACTGGGACACAATGGAAATCGACGAAACAATTTTAAGTCTGATTGCCATACTTGTAATTCCGTCGCTGATTTTCACCAATCAGGCTTCTGTTGAGCAGAGAATTATCGGGTCACTTATTATAAGCGTACCATTTTTCATTATCGGTGAAGTAAGCCGGAGTTTCATAAAAAAGAAATACGGAGAAGATTTCCGTGCTATTGAACTTGGAGATACGCTTCNTATGATTGCCGCCGGTGCTTACCTCGGAACAAAGGCTGTTATCGTTTCAGCATTACTTGNAATAGTAANTGNCGCTGTTGCCGGAATAATAAATAAAATTATTTCCGGAGANTCAAAATTTGCATTTGGTCCGTTTCTGTCAATAGGCATAGCGATAGGAGCATTGTGGGGAAACGATATAGCTCAATGGTATATCGGTCTGCTTACTGCTCCGGTTCAGTAAAAAACAACAAAAATAATTACAGGCAGCAGCATTATGACTGCTGCCTGTTTTTTGTGTGTAATTACTGTGGAAGGGTATAGATAATATAGATGTTGTTTCCACCTGCAATGTTATCGGTGTCTCGTGCTGCGAAATAGTCCGGTGATGACGCAAGTTTGATATAATCCCACTTGCTGTCGCCGTCAGTATCAACCATAGTTGTTGGCGTATATCCGTTGCCGTTTCTTCTTACGGGACAGTAGTCAAGATTTGAACGATAGTCTCCGCCAAAAGCTGAATTTATATTCAGAAGTGCAAGTGAAGCATTTGCGGAAGAATAAGGTGAGCCAAATACATGGTCTCCGTCAATGACATTATGATACTTGTCAGCACCGTCATCGTTTTTATATGTTACAAAAGTAAATGAAAACATAGTCGGAGAAAATCCGTATGTGCCTACCGGTACGATACGACCAAAATACTGGTCATCTTTGATTTTCGCCGGAAGTGCATAGCTTACGTCGCCGTCATGGATAACGTTCATTGTGTTATAGCCGATTGAAGCAAATATAGAATAATCCTTGTAATAAACATCATTTATAACAGGCACGTCAATACTTGAAGCCGACACAGTTGGAGACTGTTCCCGATGGTCATCCCAGAAACCAGTGGAAGAATTATAGTCATTGTAATCATAACCTGCCGTAAAATCAAATACACTTTCTGTAATTTTACCTTGGTCATCGTTATTTATTTTCATTACATAAGCCTGACCGCTTATAGGGTTATTTGAGCTGTCAACCCTGTTTCTGAAACAGCAATCCACAAAATCTTCAACTGCTTTCTGCTGACGGGCTGATTCAGCAAGTGACGTATCATACAGATGAACACCGCTTGGATCATAATATTTAAGGTCACCGTTATGAACATAAACAGCATTTGCATAACGCAGAGTTCCCTCAAAATAACGCTTTATATTGTCAACAGTAGCGGCATTTGCTTCCTGCACAGACGCACCTTTCATCATTCTGTTTACAGGGTCAAGGAACTGCATAGCACCGAGCATAATTATTCCAAAGACAGCCATAACAACAATCAGCTCAACAAGCGTAAAGCCTCTGAGGTTTTTTTTGTTTTTCATGCTTTTACCTCCTACGGAATGTAGACAAACTTAAAATGTCCCTTTGTATTTCCGTCATAAATCGGAACATTATCAGAATCAACAGTACCTGTGTCAGTCAGTTCATCGCTTGTGCTGTAGAGTTTTCCACTTACTTCAACGGTACTTCCACCGCTTCTTTTTACATAAATTTTAAAGTCCTCGTCAATCTGTTTGCCCATATTTGACGCAGTAGCTGTATCTCTGCTTTGAAGTTCGGCGGACGGACCTTCGAGAGCAATTTTTGCATTTCTTGCCCTTGTGTCTTTCCGGTAGTTATCAATTGTAACGCCCACAGTAGTGAGAAGAAGTGCAAGAACCGCCATAACCGCAATGGAAATGATAACTTCAGCAAGAGTCATTCCACGCTTTTTACGGGATTTTTTAATTTTTTCGTTTTTCATACAGCACCTCCGTTAAAAGCCTTCATAATAGGTAATTACAAAACTGTCGGCACCATGTGGTGTATGAGGCATTGATGGTGGCAGACTTGAAGCGTCCGGAGTATAAAGGAACGTCCATTCATTCTGTCCGTCAGCCTGTGCAACGTTAAGAACACCAATTACACCAACTGCTTTTGAATCTCCTACTCTGTCTTTAATATTGATTGCATCATAGTACACATCAAAATCCAGTTTTTCTGCTTTCTGAATATAGAAATCAAGATTAGGAGCTTCAATATTAGCTGTAACTATCCTGTGTGGATTACCATCAAAGTTCCAGAATCTAAGCGAAGGTCGTGAAATAAGATTACCTTCTCCGTCATAATCTGCCTCTTCAGAATAAATCTTTATTTTAGGAGAAGTTACTTTTGTAACACCTGATATATAAAGGTCATCATTTGTTGCAATCTGGAAAGGTGTTTTGCTGCTAATCAAATCCCAGTATGATTTTGTAACAATGTTTGCCTTGTCAAATGTAACATCTCCCTCAATGAAAAGTATAAGCTTTCCGCAGTTAGGAGCTGAATCATCATAAACAATACCAAAATCAGCAGGAACACTGCCTACAGGACTCATATTGAAATTCTTGAGTTTAACCCATATGTCATTTGAAGATTCATTCTTTATGTAGATTCTTGAACCGAATCCACCTTCAAGAGTACAGCTTTCTGTAATTTCGTCCGGCACATTGCTACTGTCATATACATTTGATTCAACAGCCATACGAATACCATTCTCTACAGGAACTTTAGTAACAGCAACATTTTTAAAGTTATAACTCTGTTCGATTTCGTCAATTGTCTGAACTACCTTTGAAGTTTCCTTAGGAGTTCCATCACCGATTTCCTCAAATCCGAGAATTACAGATTTTTCGGCTTGTTTCGGGAAAAGTTCATTGTTATGGGTAGCGGCATATAAATCAGGAGTTCCTAAATTAGCTCCCTTGTATGCAAAAGTACCGCCTGCCTCAAAAGTATCCATTTCATTTGTTGTTGTATCTGTCGGGTCATCTCTGTTAACCCATAAGGTATCAACAGAGTATTCTTTTTTAACAGTGGTTTCATTAGAAGCATCTATTCCACCATATACAATCTCGTTTACAAAAGTGTCATCAATAACTGCTCCACCGTTCATATCAACAAATGTAGCACCTACAGGTAAGCCATAACTACTTATAACGTCAGGATTAAGCCATACATAATCATGGAAAATTTCCTGATTTCCCCAGCCTATATGATTAATAGTTACATCTTTAGCGAGAACATAATAAGTGATATTGTCCTGTCTTTCATAAAGTTCGTCAACACCGTTTGCCGCCATTTTCTTTGTAGCATTAGTAGTAACGTCCTGACCTGTTGCAGAAGTAGCATAAATGCCGTTACCTGCTGTTATCGTTCCGTTCACTACTCTGAGAGTACCGTTGACAACAACACTTCCAGTTACATCAAGTGCAAATGTAGGAGTTTCAAGATTTATAATAAGGTCGCCTTCAACAACAAGGTCACCTTTAATAGCAGCACCCTTGTTTTTCACTTCAAGATTTCCTTTTGTATAGAAATTACCTGATGTACAAGTACCAAGATAGCTGCTTGTTCCGTTAAGAACAGAATTGCTCCAGGCATGGAGTGCAGTATTGTTAGAACCTAAATACGAAGTTTTATTTGAATCCTGACAATAAATATTTGCATAGGTATTTGTATCATTTGATGTTGCCTCAAATGAACCGCAGAAGATGTTAAGAGGAAGTTTTTCATTTCCTATCGTCTGATTGTTAAGTTTAAGGAGNGAATCAACATAGATATNCGNGATANCCTGAAATTTTGTTATTTCCTGATTGAATAAAACAGCAGCATCATTGTTTACTGTTTCGGAAAATACCTGAAAACTGCTGTTCTGAATGTCCATATTTCCCCATATAGCCATTCCTGAGCCTTTTGTAGGAAAATAAACGTGTGTCTGTGTATTTACAGTAAGATTTCCGTTTACAACGAACGGTGCTTCAATAGTCTGGTCGTTACCTGTTGTAAAACCAACCATAATATCGTTGTTTTCGGGTGCATAGAATGGTCTGCCGGCTGCATCATATTCATAGCTTACGCCGTCCTTGACATTGAGATAGAGTTTCTGTTCAAGAGAAACATCATCAAACGGGAAAGGTATAGCAGGATTATTATACTGATACATTCTGTTTGCACTTGCCATACCAATACCAAGGTATGTACCGCCGAATGAGTTTGTATGGTTTGATACAACGGCAGAGCCGACGGTTACGAAACCGCCGCCGCCGCCCGGATTGTTTACGCTTGTGGGAGGGTTCTTGAGAACATAGGCAGTTACTGTTTTTGTTTCACCGCCGTATAATACGTCAGCCGTTATGGAAATAAGGTCTTTTGAAACCCATTCCTTTTCAGAAGAATCATAATAGTCCCTTGAACCTGCATATTCCACTCTTGCTTTTGTAACTCTGCCCATTCCGGCAGATGTTGAATCCATTGTAATGTCTACATCAAAACCTGTGCCTGTTGTAAGCGACGCTATAGCCGTCGCAAAATCATCGTCCTCGCTCGCTGCTTTCAGAATACTGTCAATAGCAGTTCTCGCAGTGTAGTTAGCCTGTGACGACGAATATGATTTGTGTGCTCTGTTGTTTGCCGCTGTGGCAAGTACAAGAGTACTGGTAAGAAAAATTATCAATAGCGACATTACTGATACGACAGTAATCAGTACGGCACCCTTGAAACTTCGTTTTTTCTCAGTTTTCATAGTTTTTACCGCCTTTCAAGTTACATTTCTCTTTATTAATAACTTAGCGAATGATTTTTATTCAGCTGTATCAGGCTTCTGCATATCATAAACTGAATATAAACTGATTACTATTTGTACTGTAGATGTATTTGCGTCATCAATAGTAAGCTCTTCCGGAGCCGGAGCCGGTTCGGGAGTATCTGTTTCTGCTCCTGCTTCTTCCGGAGCTTCTGCGTTTTCATCTGTGTCTGTCGGTTCTTCTGCATTTTCGTCAACTGTCGGCTGCTGTTCTGCATCTTCCTTGTCTGCACCGAAAGAATAATCTGTAATATCAACCTGATTTATGAGCAAAGTCTTTTTGAGTTCTTGAACAGCCTTCATATAAGCCCATACAGCTTCTCTTGTACCTGTAACTCTTATGCCGTACTGTGTCTGGATAAGTGTTTCAACGTTTCTCTGTTCAAGAGCGTTCTGCTCTGCAAAAACTTCGTCATAATTTTTTGCATATCCACCGTTGAGGTCAGCAGAATTACGCATATCTGAAATAAGGTCCTCATATTCAAGATAATAATAGTCAAGTTCCTGCTCTTTCGGATAAGCTACATTGAGTTCATCTATACGGACACCTGCTTCTTCTGCAAGATGCTGCATATACTGGTCAAGTTTCTGTGTTTCGTTAACATCTCCAATCGGAACGAAATCAGCAGTAAGCTTGGCTGTTTCTTCATATACTTCGTCAATGCTGTTCTTAAGGGGTTCAATTTTTGCAAGTCTTGCTTTAATGTCTGCCTCTTCTTCCTGCTTTGCTATCAGGGTTTTTTCGTCCTCTTTGATTTCTTCATTCTTTGGTTTGATAAGAAAGATGAATCCGACAACAAGAATTAAAATCGCAATTCCAATACCAAAGATTACTTTATCTCTGTAATTCAGTTTCATGTTAATCAGCCTCCTTATTCTGCTATATCTTCTTCAGCTTCAGTTTCTTCAGGGTGATATGCACTCTGTTCGCCCTTTACCCTCATAGTAACGTCAAAGCGTACATGTGTCTCAGGTTCTGCATTTTTATCAACAACAACCTGATTAAGACGGTATCCGCTGTATGAAGCATTGTCAAATGCGTCTTTTTCAAGAAGATTTGCAACAAATTCCGCAGGAAGTTCCTGATATGCGCCCCCGTTGTAATTACAGTCAACCGTGATAGAAAGCTGTCCGTCCAAATATTTGGGGATAGAAATCTTAACATCTGTCAGCTGTAATTCTTCCGCCGTACTTTTCAGTGTTTCTTCAACAAGGTCATACTTGTCGCCGTTTATAATAGGCTGCGAGAAGAAAGCGTCATGAGCGTTTGTCATAGCTACATTGTAGGTATCAACTTTTGACTTGATACCTTCAAGTCTTTCAAGATACTTTATTTTCTTGGCTGTTTCGGGGCTGTCAATATAGTCCTGACAAACCTGAATATCGTCCTGTATACCGTTGTCCTTGATTGTAAGTACTCCCCATACTCCTGCCATTACAAGAACTGCGGCACCTATTGTTCCGAGCATTACATAGTTGCCGGCACTTTCGTTTGCAACTCTGTTCTTTACGGCAGAACTGAAATCAGTATCAAGAAGATTGATTTTTTCAGTATCCTTGTTTCTCTTGAACATAGCACCGATAGCGTTGGCATAGAGAGAGAACTCAAGGTTTTCGTGTCCGTGAATCTGCGGAGGAACATTGATAAGACTTGTATTGAGGTCAAGCTTTTCAAGTTCGTCAGTAAGTCTCACATAGTCATGAGTATCGCCGTAGAAAATGATATTTTCAATAACTTCTCCGGTGTTACGGCTTCTGTGGAACTGAAGCATACGGAAGATATTTTCGTTTACAGCTTCAAATACATAGTCGTCTGAATAGTTATAGTCAGCAGGGTCGATAGAAGCGAAACGTGAGAATGAAAGCTGTCCTGCCTCGTAGAGATTGAGAGAAATGAAGTTGTTGTCAATCTGAACAGCAAGGAGAGGCATTTTCGACTTGATTTTCGTATCAGCAAGAAGAACCTTTGTGATACAGTTACAGCCAATCATTACAGACTTGAGTGAAATACCGAGAAGCTTGAACATTTCACGATAACTGTTGATAACTTCATAAGGACACGCTGTTGCAAGAACCTTATAATTATCACCTTCGCCGTCGCCCACTATAATATAGGAAACGCTGTATGTATCGTCAAGATTAAGTTCTGTAAGCATCTGCTGTTTTACAGTTTTCTGCATATCGGTAATCTTAACTTTAGGAACATCAAGTTCCTTGAAGATTGTAAGGTTTGACGAGATGCTGACAATTGCTTCCTTGTCGGGCATTCTGTTCTTTTTAAGTATTCCGTTTATAAGTGTAGCGACATTAGGAACGTCCTTGATGTGACCATTTACAATAAGTTCCTCGTCAATATTAAGAGTTGCAGCAGAGCTGATTTTAATTTTTCCACTGCTTTCAACGCCCTTAACCACTCGTATATTTCTGTCGGTAATATCAAATGAAAGCATTTATCTTTCCACCTTTCCGTGAATTATTCGTTTTCGATAGAGTCGAATGAGCCGTAGAGTGCGGGGTAAATACCACAAACAACAAGACCAATGATAATAGCCATGAAAATAAGAAGAATAGGCTCTACCATGCTTACGAGACGCTGTACGGCTGCGTCGGATTCTTCTTCATANTAATCTGAAGTTTTTNCAAGAATGGAGTCCAGAGCACCTGATTCCTCACCTACGTAAAGANTAGAGCANAACATATTTTCAAAAATTTCAGANCTTGTGATAGCATTTGAAAGNGTTTCANCCTGTTTTACCTCGTCAACGNCTTCAACGAATTTTTCGTCAACATATGAATTTCCGAGAACGGCAGATGCTCTCTGGAGGCATTCAACCATAGGAATACCGCTTGAATAAAGTGACGAGAGGGTACGTGCAAAACGTCCGGTATAGATTTTTGTTATAAGAGGACCAAAACCCGGACCTTTTATAAGCAGACGGTCAAATTTCAGCCTTATATCCGGAACTTTAAGTGCATATCTTATGCCGAAGAAAATTCCACCTGCTATGATGATAAGAAGCCACCACTTATGCTGGATAACATCGGATATACTTGCCATCATTTTAGTAAGGGCGGGCATATCGTCGGGGTCTTCATACATGGCGATAAATGTCGGCATGATGAAGGCAAAGAGGAAAATAACGATAACCACACAGAGAACAAGGAGTATAACAGGATAAACCATAGCACTCTTTACGGTATTTTTGAGTTTACCTTCCTTGTTGTAGTGGTCTGCCATACGGGTCATGATTACGTCGAGAGAACCACTGGTTTCACCGGCACTGACCATTGAGATAAGGAAATCCGGAAATGAGCCTGCGTGCATTTCAAGAGTTGATGAAAAAGATTCACCTTTCTGAACATTTTCATAAATGTCCTGCCATATAGCCTTACCTTTTTCATTTTCCTGTTCTTTTGTGAGAATGTCAATTGCTTTTACAAGTGTAAGACCGGAAGTAAGCATAGCACTCAGCTGACGACAGCAGAACGTAAGCTCCTTGGTACTAAACTTGTAGATTGATTTTGCGTTGGTTGAATCGCTTTCCTTAAAGTCCTTGACGTACAGACCTCTTTCTTTCGCCTTTTCAAGAAATTCCTGTTCGTTTTCGGCATTCATAACGCCCTTCTGCTGTCTGCCTCTTGCGTCCTGAGCGACATAGGAAAAACTCTTCATAGAACCACCTCCATAGATTAATTTATTGTCGGGGATATTTTATGCCACCTTAATAATAACAATTATAACATTTTAAAAGTTAATTTTCAATCGTTTTTTTGCCATAAATAATCAGTCATTTTTTATCAATATTCACCAACTTTTATACTAATAGTAATATATATCACGCAAAACGATAATTATTCTACAAAAAATCAATATCAAAGGCAACACACTTTAAACAAAATATGAAGTGCCTACAGGCATACACTTCACATTGTTAAACTTATACAAATATTATATCACATATGCTTTAAAATTGCAACAATTTATATTCATTTTAACATTATTTTTATATAAATGTAAACTCCGGAAATTATTTTAATTATAATTTGTGAATTATGACGTTTTTAAAAGTATTTCCGATACAAATATCGTCATTTTGTCTAAAAAATTCAGATTCAGTCATAAAAACACAATTTCTGAAAATCACAGAGATATTTTATCTCCGTCACATGAAACACTTACATTTTCAAAAACAGCTTTGAGTTCCTGTTCATATGCTTCCGGTTCAGTTTCGGCGGGACTGTAATGAGTGAGCCACAGGCGTTTTACATTTGCCTGTGAAGCTATTCTGCAAGCGTCCTGCATAAGCATATGACCTTTTTCGTTCATAGCCTGTTTTTTGGACATATCGCCGTACATTCCCTCACAGACAAACAGGTCTGCACCGTCTGCAAATCCTGTTATACTGTCAATCGGAAGTGTATCGGTAATATAAGTAACATTCAAAGGCGGACGACGNTCTCCGGTAACATCTGACGNANTTATAGNCCGTCCGTCGTCAAGNCTGACGTTNGANCCGCTGTNAAGCATTNTCCAGNACTTTACGGGAATGTCAAGTGCTTTAGCCTTGTCCGGTTCAAATACGGGTTTTCTTGAAAGAGCGAGTCTGTANCCGAGANAGNTGACGCTGTGTTCAAGAGGNATANTGGAAATCATANGCNTAGGGNCAATTTTATTGGCTGNAAAAGCTGTNGGACTTCTGTCCGGAAGTCTGTNNAGATTAACTTCATACGNCNATGTACCANATANNGATATAAGACTTTTTATTATTTTTTCNGCACTCTCCGGAATATATATATCAATAGGCTGTGTGCGTGAACAATTTCCTATAGAAAGAAGAAGTCCGGGCAGACCTGTAACATGGTCAGCATGACAGTGAGTGATAAGAATCATTTCTATATGGCTCATTTTCAGACCATGCTGTGCAAGTGCCACCTGTGTACCTTCACCGCAGTCTATAAGAACAGCCTTTCCGTTATATTCAGCATAAAGACTTGTAAGATAACGGTTTTTAAGGGGAAGCATTCCGCCTGTTCCCAAAAGGCATATTTCGGGCATATTATTCTCTCCTTTACCAATTTTAACAACTCAAAGTTTACATTTTATTAATTATACCATATTTTTTAACAACTGGCAATTGAAATATTGCCATAAATTTTTTCATGTATGCACCAATAAATTATAACATAAGAACAAAATAAAAACGACTGCACAAAACAGCCGTTTTCATATATGAACACACCTTTATTGCAAAAAACTAATATAATCAGAAAATTTTCACAGGAAGCTCGGTAATTTCTCCGAGAATATACTTTTTAAGATAGNCAGCGTCAGAATATGTTATTGCACCATCCATAAGCAAGTCAGCACTTTCAACCTGAAGTGGATNAAAAGTAATTTCCTTTNCAAGATACTGTTTCAGAAGCACATAATCAAAAGAATCAATAACAGCATCGCCGTTCAAATCTCCGGCAGCTTTCGGAACAATCTTATATTTGTCAGGGAAATATTGTCCATCTAGTACGCCGTCAGGACACTTTTTAGAATCAAGCTTGACAAACATCTGTTCCCAGTACCATTCATAGCCGCTGTTTGGTTCGTAAGCTACACCTACTCCTATATGAGTATAATCAGGGTTCATAATTGCAGCCCAGTGTTTCGGGGAATTTTTCCACTGATTAAAAGTATCTTCTGGAGTACTCATTCCGGCAGCAATATTTTCGGCAGTCAAAGCCCACGGAACAAGACTATAATCAACTATATCAATAAATGAACTTCCGTCCGGACGTTCATGACTGAATTTGGAGATACATTCTCTTGCACGTACACATGACATATCACAAAGATAAGGAACTGCATAAACTGGGTTAAGTCCTTCAGCAACTCTTGCTTCGTTCACAAGCACAATAATCTGCTCTGCAAGTTCCTTTAAATCGGGTTCATCACTTCCTTCCGACTTCATCGGAAAGTTAATACATACAACTGTCATTACCAATGCTGACAATAAAGAAATCATTTTTTTAATATATTTACTGATATGCTGCATAAACCCACCTCCGAAATTCAATTTATTTTGTATATATATACTATCATATTTCAGATAATTTTAAAAGTACTTTTTATGAATTTTAGTAATTTTAGCCAATAAATTTCTACGATTTGTACAAAAAAGCAATTTACGTTAAGTATAATACGGTTTTATTTATCCATTTTCAGCTATTAGTAAAAAAAACGGACGACTTTTATGCCGTCCGTAGATATTGATTAACCCTTTAATTCAACACGTCTTATTTTTCCACTGATAGTCTTTGGCAGTTCGTCCCTGAACTCAACTATTCTCGGATACTTGTAAGGCGCAGTATGTTTCTTTACATAGTCCTGAATTTCCTTTTTGAGTTCATCTGTTCCGACAGTTCCCTTTGTAAGAACTATTGAAGCCTTTACAACCTGACCTCTTACGGGGTCGGGAGCGGCACTTACTCCGCACTCAAGAACGTAAGGAAGTTCCATAATAACGCTTTCGATTTCAAACGGTCCGATTCTGTAGCCCGACGACTTGATAACATCGTCAACACGTCCCACATACCAGAAATAGCCGTCCTCATCACGCCATGCAGTATCGCCGGTATGATACATACCGTCGTACCATACTTCTTTGGTTTTTTCGGCATCACGGTAGTACTCCACGAACAAACCGCACGGAATATTTTCATCAACCCTGATTACAATTTCACCTGTTTCACCGGTCTTGACGCTGTTTCCGTCGGAATCAACAATATCAATATCATAGAGAACACTCGGTTTACCCATTGAACCGGGTTTAGCGGTCATACCTACAAAGTTACCGATAGCAAGAGTTGTTTCGGTCTGACCGAATCCCTCCATAAGCTTAACACCTGTTGCCTTAAGGAACTGATTATATACTTCCGGATTGAGTGCTTCACCGGCTACTGTTGCATACTTTATTGAACTGAGGTCGAATTTCGACAAATCCTCTTTTATAAAGAAACGATACATTGTAGGCGGAGCACAGAAAGTAGTGATATTATATTTTTTGAACATCGGCAGAATCTTGTTAGCGTCGAATCTGTTGAAGTCATAAACGAAAACGCAGGTTTCACTCATCCACTGACCATAAAGTTTGCCCCAGAGAGCCTTGCCCCAGCCTGTATCAGAAATAGTGAAATGAATACCATTCGGGTCAACATTATGCCAGTAACGTGCGGTAATAAAGTGACCGAGAGCATATTTGTGGCTGTGCATAGCAATTTTCGGATAACCTGTAGTTCCCGAAGTAAAGAACATGAGCATAGGTTCACTGCCACATGAAAGTATTTCGGGGTCTGTAGGTCTGTCGAAAACGTCGCTGAAAGAATACATTTCCTTGTCAAATGAATCCCAGCCGTCACGTTCACCGTTGGCAACGATAGTTTTTATGTTCATGCCGCATTCTTCAATAGCAAGCTCTGCCTGATGTGCAGCGTCACCCTCGGCAGTGCAGACAATAGCCTTAACGTCGGCTGCCTTGAAACGATATGTGAAATCATGCTGTACAAGCTGATTTGTTGCCGGAATAACAATCGCACCGATTTTGTGGAGTGCAATTATAGAAAACCAGAACTGATAATGTCTTTTAAGAACAAGCATTACAGTGTCACCCTTTTTAATTCCTTTGGAAAGGAAATAATTAGCGGTCATATTGGAATACTTCTTCATTTCGGCAAAAGTGAATTTTCTTTCTTCCATGTTGTCAGAAACATAGATAAGAGCAGTTTTGTCAGGAGTTTTTTCGGCGAGAGCGTCAACTATATCAAAACCGAAGTTAAAAGTTTCCTCATTCATGAAACTTATCTTTTTCAAAGCACCGTCCTCGTCGGTTTCGGTCTTTACGAACTTGTCAATAACAGGATTTTCAACTTTTGCAAGGTCAAAATTAGTAACACCGGGGAGAATTACGGGGTCAAGATTCTGTAACGCACTGTGTGGCTGGTTTACTCCAAACACAACAGCATAGAATTTACATTCCTTACCGCCTACTGCCCATTCGTCATGAGGTTCACCGCTGTCATAATATATAGAATCGCCCTCGTTGAGAATTTCCTCATGTTCACCGATTTTTACTTTAAGCTGACCGCTTACCACTATATCAAGTTCCTGACCCTCGTGTGTATGGGGGTGAGGCACACGGAACTGCTCGTCAACATACGGAATTGTAACCATAAAAGGCTCGCCTATCTTGTTTCTGAACTTAGGTGCAAGACGCATATAGCTCATACCCTTACGGCGTGCAATCGGGAGACCGCCTCCCTTTCTTGTTATGTCGTAGCTGTAGATTTTCGGACTTTCACCTTCCATAAGGTCGGTTATTTCAACGCCTGTAGCGTTTGCGAATTTATAAATAAAAGTAAAGCTGAAATCCTTAGCACCGCCCTCATATGCGAGATACTCATAAACGGAAACGCCTGTTTTTTCAGCCATTTCTTCAGAAGTCAGACCTACTGACTCACGAACGGCTTTAATTCGTTCTGCTACCTCTCTTATCTTAAATTCAGGATTCATTGAATTACTCACAGTTAGCCTGCTCCTTTCTTTTAAAATCAGTTATTTTAATTAATGTTCTCAATGAAACACTTAGTAAAGTATATCATTAATATTCTTGTTTGTCAATACATTCAGACTAATTTTTACAGGCTTAACTGTGCGGAATATTTAATTAAATCAGTTTTATTTTATAACGTTTCAGCCAGTGGTCAAGCTGAATGAAGAAAGCTATTGTCTGCGGTAAATTCATAAGCTGACCGTACCACTGCACATGGTCTTCATGACGGAGAAGTTTTTCAAGTTCCTCACGCTTGACGAGTTCAAAAAGAATATTGTCCTTTTCGTCCANAACAGCGGAANATCNTTCCNTAACGGCATCAAGAAATNCAGGANTNTGTGNTTTCNGATACNGNGACNTCTTANNCCACAGTACTTTATNCGGCAACCACTCTTTNATTGCCTCACGAAGCAGTCCCTTTTCCCTGCCCTGATAGTCCTTGTACTCCCACGGTACATTATATAAGTACTCCGCTATTCTGTAATCACAGAAAGGCACACGGACTTCAAGTCCGCTGTACATACTCATACGGTCTTTGCGGTCAAGAAGTGTCTGCATGAACCAGTGAAAATTAAGTTGTGTCATTTCTCTCATGCGGTATTCAAGCGCACTGTCGGACGGAAGTTTCATAGCATAGTTGGCAGTATTGCGGTAAGCACTGTAAACATATTCTTCGGCATTTATTTTTTGTGCATAGTAGTCACAAAGGAAATTTTTTCTGTAAGCGGTACTCTGAGCCCACGGAAAACCGTCGGTCATGCGGATATCCTTGTCTCTGTACCACGGATAACCGCCGAAAAGTTCGTCTGCACACTCTCCCGACAAAGCTACAGTACCATGTTTCTTTATTTCACGGCAGAATATAAGCAATGACGCATCAACGTCTGCCATTCCGGGCAGTCCTCTTGCTTCCGTCGCATCATAGAGAGCGTTGACGAGTTCCGGCGTGTCTACTACTGTCCAGTGATGATTTGTGCCGAGATACTCTGCCATACACTGAATATATNCGGGGTCACTGTTCGGCTGNANGTGNCTTTTNTGAAAATACTTATCANTGTNANGGTAGTCAACTGAANACGNATCAAGGATTTTTCCCTGTTNCTTCATTTCGGCANCGGCAACTGAGGATATAAGACTTGAATCAAGNCCGCCTGAAAGAAACGTACACACGGNAACGNCCGAAACAAGCTGACGGCGTATTGAATCAAGTACAAGCTCCCTGACGTGTTCGGCGGTCTGTTCAAAAGTCTCATGGAGTTCGTAGGCTTTAAGTCGCCAGTATTCATGAAATTCAAGACCGTCCGGCGTATAGTAACCGCACCAGCCCGCTTTTACCTCCTCTATTCCCTTTATAACGCCACATGACGGAGTTCTGCCGGGAGCCATAAGGATAAGTTCTGCCGCACCCTGCTCGTCAATTTCATGCGGCACATCGGGGTGTTCCAGCAGTGCAGGTATTTCCGAGGAAAAGATAAACTTGCTGTCATTCTTAAAGTAAAACAGAGGTTTTACACCTATTCTGTCACGGGCAAGAAAAAGTTTTTTCTGTTTCTGATTATAAATTGCAAACGCAAAAATCCCGTTGAATTTATCAAGACACTTTTCCCCCCACTTTATATAGCTTTTAAGTACAACTTCGGTATCTGAATGTGTTTCAAACTCAAAATCTTCTTTAAGTTCACGGCGTATTTCTTCGGTGTTATAAAGTTCACCATTATATACAATAGTAAAGTCCCCGAATGTCATAGGCTGTCTGCCGTTCGGAACGTCTATAACAGCAAGTCTTGTATGGATAAGAGCCGATTCCTTTGTAAGTACAATTCCCCTCTGGTCAGGACCTCGCCTGAGAAGTGCGTGCTGCATATTCTCGTAAATTTTCATATCTTCACGCATATCTTCCTTGAAACTTATTGCACCTGCGATTCCGCACATAAAAAAATAACCTCCTTTTTTGGTTTGTATTATTATATGCGGTACAACGTTTATATGCCACAAAAAAACTGCCCCGAATTAAGACGGACGCTCATAAAGAAGTTTTCGCCATAGCACTTATGATTTTCAGTCAAAAATGCTATGGCGTTTCTATTGACAATGCAACGGCTTTGATGTATAATTATTACTAATATAAATCGGAATTATTGTTAGGGGATGAATCTGTGGCAACTGCGATAGTATTGCTTTGCTGTATCGGCATAGTAATAACATTCTTTTTTGCAAAAGACAGAAAACATTGTCTTTCAAGAGAGTATGATTTATTATGTGATAGTACAACAGTCATTCAAGCTTTAGATAACTATAAAAATGAAAGCGACAACTTTTATACAAATGTCATATCAAATAATAATGGAACATATCTACTGCGCTGCTCTGGTTCTTATTTGTTAGATTATACCTTTGGAATTAGATTTATAGATAGTGATATAAAAACTACAATGGTTATTTTTCCAACTGATAGACTTGCAAATCATGGAGGAGCAGAATATCGTTATATCTCAAAACTTGATATATTTATGAAAGAGTATGCTAAATTCTGATTTATGCGAGTAATCAAATATTAACAACAAGCCCTGAAGCAGTTATCAATAATTGCTCCGGGGCTTAAACTTCTTTATGAGTATAGAATTAATTCAGGACAGCTATAATAAATCACTTGTTTATTTTCATGGAAATATCAAAACACTTTACTGAGTGTGTCAACACACCGAGTGAAATTATATCAACGCCTGTTTCAGCTACTGAACGTATATTCTCGGCGGTAACGTTTCCCGACGCTTCAAGCAATGCACGACCGTCTGTAATCTCAACAGCTTTTTTCATTTCGTCATTTGTCATATTGTCAAGCATGATTATTTCAACTTTATTGTCAAGAGCCTCTTTAAGTTCGTCAAGAGTGCGGACTTCAACTTCAATCTTGACAGTATGACCGATTTTTTCACGGAGTGCGGTAACTGCCGGAGTTATACCGCCATAAGCGTCAATGTGATTGTCCTTGAGCATTGCCGCATCTGAAAGATTGAATCTGTGGTTTTTTCCTCCACCGACTGTTACAGAATACTTCTGCAATGCACGAAGTCCGGGAAGTGTCTTTCTTGTATCGGTTACAGATGCCTTTGTACCTGTAACAAGTTCAACGCATTTATTTGTAGCTGTGGCAATTCCTGNCATATGCTGTAAAAGATTGAGNGCAGNTNTCTCACCTTTGAGAAGTGTAAGGGTACTTCCTTCCAGTTCAGCAATAATATCACCTTTCTGAACCTTAGTGCCGTCTTTCATGAATATCCTGAAATCAACGTCACCGCCGGCAAGTTCAAACACACGCTTTGCAACTTCAATTCCGCACACAACACCTGTGTCCTTTGCCACATAATATGCAGAACTTCTGTGTTCCTCCGGAATGAGATTATCTGCCGCAGCGTCGATATAATTTATATCTTCCATGAGGGCAGTTGTTATAATATTGTCAACGTAACACTGTAAAAGTTTCATTTTTTTCTTCCTTTCATTTTTATTATATGTAATTTTTTATATCTTCTTCAGACTTTAAAATATACATTCCCACACTACCTGTTTTCTTCCACTGTATTGAAAAATCAGATTTAATTATTTTAACATTTCCGATTTTTTTATTTGCAGACGTGTATATGTGAAGCCGACAGTAATCAACAGAATCTTCGGAAATAAAGGAAAAATCCGGAATAATACCACTCAGAATATTCTTTATATTTTCAGATATCTTCTGAACGGACTGCGATTTTGATTCCTCTGCAAGGGATTCATTATTTTCGGAAATAATCTGAATTTCATAATCTTCTCTTTCGTCCGGAACTTCATGTATATTTACACCGAAAACTTTCTGCATAGCCTGTCTTGTTATTTCACGGTGTTTTTCTATCATCTGTGAAGTTATGCGGTTACCGGTTTTGACTTCCGGTCTTGNNAGAAAATATTTNACAAGTTCGTCGNTCGGATTCAGCAAATCCTGTTTCAGCGTTTTCTCAACGACTGTCGCATACTTCTGAAAAACAGCTTTTGAAAGGACATTTCTTATGTCAAATTCTCCCTTACAGAATTGTTTTACAGACGAAATATATATAGACCGGTCATCTTCAAAAATATTAAATTCAAAAAAAGGCTCATCGTCCATTATATTCGGAGCGTTCAAATCACTGAAAAACTGGTATATCATTCCATTTGTCAGTATAGCTATCCTGCATCGGTTTGTCGAAAAATATCTGAAAAGCTGACCCTGCTGTTGCTTCTGTAATTTCAATCCTGCTCTTTTTGCTTCGATTATAATTATAGGTTCTCCGTCCTTTAATATTGCATAGTCAACCTTTTCGCCCTTTTTAGTGGCAACGTCACACGTAAATTCAGGCATAAACTCGTTTGTATCAAAAACATCGTACCCTAAAACCGAAAAAAACGGCATTATAAGAGCAGTTTTTGTGGCTTCTTCTGTAAAATCTTCTGCCTGATACCTTATTCTTTCAATTCTTGAAAGATAACGCTGGAAATTTTTTTCAAAATTCATGGTCAATCCACCCCTTTCATTCTAATTAAAACAATTTACTTGTATACTGAATCAATTCCCAGATACTTCTCAAGAGTAAGTCCGGACTTATAAACTGCCTCAGCCTTTTCCCTGCCTATGTACCGGATATGCCACGGCTCATATTTGTAACCTGTAACATACTGTCTGCCTTTTGGATAGCGGATTATAAAGCCGTATTTCCATGAGTTTTCAGCAAGCCATAATGCTTCGGGCGTACCTTCAAAAGAATCGTCGGCACAGTTGACATCAATTGCAAGTCCTGTCTGATGTTCGGAGTGTCCGGCACGGGCGGAAAATGTATCAGCAGTCGCCTGTCCGTACAACGCCACATAATTATTATAAATCTGTTTCTGATAGTCATATGAACGGAACCCCGAATATACCCATAGCTTTATGCCGTCTTCCAGAGCGGCGGCGGACATTTCATTGAAAGCCGTCTGCGTATCATCCGTAAGTCCCGCCGGATTATAGTCTTCCGGAAGTGCGTAACTCTTGTTTGCAATGAGAATGCCATCAACATATGTAACACCGTCTATAACTTCGGTTACACATGGCGAAAAGTTTTCCATAGTTCCGTCCTCCCACACAAGACTGAAATGTGTATCGTCATTCCATTCTATTACGGCATGGAAAACAATATCCCTTGTGCCTATATAGAAAGTCATATTATTTCCGGCGGTCTCATACTCAAAATCCATACTCACTCCGGTTGAAGTATAAACATAGTTTCCGCCGTTCTCAAAGAAATTAAAATGCCGTATGAGTTCGTCGGATTCTGCGATGTATCTGCCTGCCGGAATCTGTTGTTCTGCCACAGTCAGATTTTTACGCATCATAACAAGGTCAAACGAATCCACCAGACCATCACTGTTAATATCAGCGTTGCGGTACTGACTTTCAGACAGATTTTCCTTACCGAGAATATAGTCATTTGTCAGCTGTAAGTTCATACTGTCAGTAACGTCGTCACCGTTTACGTCTCCGGAAACGGTCAGCAGATTTCCGGAGAGTGCAAGAGCGCATATAAAACACAAAAATTTGTTCATAAAAATCACCTCGGTTTGTAAATTCGTTCATACAGCGGAAAAAGGACGTATTATTGCATTACTTCACCGAGAATTATATACGCTACTGTAACTATCGACTTTGCAAGTACGTAATCCGTATCAACAACATACCCCGATTCAATAAGGTTGTCACGCATTTCCTTTATACGCTTAAAGCCCTCTGCCGCCTCTTTCTTGTCTGGAATGACAAAGTGACTTTTCTGCATTATACGGCGTGTTTCGGTACGGAAACCCTTTGGCATATGTTCACCGTCAAGATGTGCGTCAAATTCAGCCGTTTCAAAATCTTCGGGAACGCTGTCAAGCCTTGATTCTATACACTTCGCCGCATGACGTGAGAAAACAAGTGCTTCAAGAAGTGAATTACTTGCAAGACGGTTGCTTCCGTGTACGCCTGTGTGCGAACATTCACCGCACGCAAAAAGATTGTGCAGACTTGTTTCAGAATTATTGTCAACGTCGATACCGCCCATAAGATAATGCTGACAAGGGAAAATCGGAACAGGTTCTTTTGTAAGGTCAAATCCCTGCTTGAGAAGATTTCTGTAAATCATCGGAAAACGTTTTTTCAGAAATTCACTGTCCTTGTAACTTATGTCAAGGAAAAATTCAGTTGAGTTCTGTTTTCTTGATTCCAGTACTATTGAATGTGAAACAACGTCTCTCGGTGCAAGTTCAAGACGTTCGTCATAATTGTGCATAAAACGCTCTTTTTTGCAGTTGAGAAGATATGCTCCCTCTCCCCTTACAGCCTCGGAAATCAGAAAACACTCACGGGTTGCCCTGTTGTTGAAAGCAGTCGGGTGAAACTGCACATAGCTTAAATTCTTGATTTTCGCACCCATTTCATAGGCGAATGTAATACCGTCGCCAGTTGCAATGGCANNGTTTGTCGTAAATTCGTATACACGNCCGATANCNCCGGTTGCAAAAATCATAAAATGACAGTTGTATGTCTGATAGTTATCANCACTTTTCAGAAAAGCCGAATAACCGGTTGAAGTTTTTTTAGTTCCGCAGATAATAGTATTTTCCATTATTGTGACATTTTCAAGTTTCTGAACATTTTCAAGGAGGGTTTCAGTAATTTCCTTTCCGGTAGCGTCGGCATGATGGAATATACGGTGATGACTGTGACCGCCCTCAAGTGTACGGTGATAAGTTCCGTCGGGATTTCTGTCAAAATCCACACCGAGTTCAATTATACGCTCCAAATCCTGAGCTGCTTCACTGACAAGTGTGTGAACGGCATCAATATTATTCTTGAACCCTCCTGCAATAAGAGTATCGTTCTGATGGTACTGGATACTATCCGTCGGAGAGTTATACACTCCGGCAATACCGCCCTGAGCGAGAGAAGAATTACAGAGACTGAGTTCACGCTTGCATACAATAAGAATCCTGAGCGATGACGGTAAGTTTATAGCCGCATAAAGACCCGCTGCACCGCAGCCTGCAATAATAACATCATAATTAAAATCCATGTTTCAGCACGTCCTTTTGTAAAATATAGTGTACAGACTTATTATATCACAAAATTTCCGAGATGTCACTACTAAAATCCAGATTTTATTATATAAAAAAATTTCGTTATAATATTAAATAAAAAATATTTTAAATAATACTTGACTTTCAAGAATGTTTGTTCTATAATAGTAATTATAACCAAAAGAACATATGTTCTATACACTTTTCCCAACTGAAACGGAGGTATTTTATGTATTCACTAATTAACGAATATGAAAAAAGCTGTCGTCTTGTAAAAAAACGTATAAAATTTCTGACACAACAGCGAAATATGCTAATCAAATCGGACAAACCGTCAAGAGTTGACGAGCTTAATCTTGAACAGCGTATAAGGCTTTTGTATGTCGAACACGCTCAGATGCAGGAAATTATTTCGCACCTTATAAATTATATGAGGAGGGTTGAACAGCGTGCCGAGACGTGAAAGCTATTCCGATACGTTCACCGGTGAGGCGGACAAGAATATACGTGATGTTCTTGAAAGCGAGAGCGACAAAGATTCAATAAGAAAATTAAAGAAACTACTGTTAAATGTTATTAATAATGAGCTTACTCCAAGACAAAAGCAAATTATTGTGTTATACTATTTTAAGAAAACCGATATTGTNAATATNGCCCGACAGCTTGAAATTACTCCGNAGGCTGTATCTNCTGTGATGTCCNGTGCAAGAGTAAGAATNTACAGGATTATGCAGTATTATTTATAATAACATAATTATTTTAAGATTATAATCAGGTATCAGAAAAAGAGGTATAAAAATATGAGTCCAAGAATCCCGTATCTTCGTGAAAAAACTTCAAAGCTCACTGCATCGTCAGGAGTCTATATAATGAAGGACAAGGACGAAAATATAATATATATCGGCAAAGCCAAAAACCTACACAAGAGAGTGAGCAGTTATTTCAGGGAAAATCCGAACCATACGCCGAAAGTTTCTGCTATGGTGTCGAATGTCCATGACTATGATTTTATTGTAACAGACACTGAATATGAAGCACTTCTGCTTGAATGCAGTCTAATCAAACAGCATAAACCAAAATACAATATCCTGCTCAAAGACGACAAGGGATATCATTATATCAGAATTTCAGACGACGAATATCCACGTATTACCGCAGAAAAAAACACATTGCAGTCCGGCAGGTATTTAGGTCCTTATACAAGCGGAACTGTTGCAAAGGAAACTGTCGACGAAGCAAACCGTGTATTCATGTTACCCACCTGCAATAAAAAATTTCCGCAGGATTGCCGGAAAAGCCGTCCGTGCCTGAACTATCACATAAAAATGTGTATGGGGGTATGCACAGGAAAAATCGACNGTAANGAGTATAGGGACATAATAAAACAAGCTGANAATTTCATGAANAACGGCAGTGCTGANTCANTNAANAGAATGGAAAAGGNAATGAACAGGGCTNCCNAAAATCTCGACTTTGNAAAAGCCGCTGTACTCCGTGACCGCATAAACGCTGTGCGTAAAGCGTCAGAAAAGCAGAAAATCATAAACAGCAGTATAAATAATGCGGATATCATAGGTACGGCAGAATCTTACAACGGAGTTTATATTTCTGTACTGATATACAGGCAGAACAGGCTTTTTGACAAGGCGGTTTTTGAGTTTGACAAGCCGGACAGTGACGAGGATATTCTTAGTCAGTTCATGATGCAGTACTATTATAATAAAACAGACATTCCGAAAATGATAATTGCAGACCATATTCCGTCGGATTATCCTCTTATTGAAGAAATGCTGAATAATCAGTCCGGAAGCAAAGTAACCCTGCAAACTCCGAAAGGCAGACAGACAGAACTTCTGCGTCTTGCAAAAAACAACAGTGCAGAATATGCCGCTATAAAAGACAACCGTACCGGAAAAGAAATAATCGCCCTTGAACAGCTCGGACAGGTTCTCGGACTGGACAAGNCNNCCNAGTATATTGACAGCATACGATATTTCAAATCTTTCTTCTGAATCAATAGTAGCCGGAATGGTTGTCTTTGAGAACGGCAGACCACTGAAAAAAGCTTACAGACGTTTTACTATAAAGGAAATACAATATCAGAACGACTATGAAAGTATGTATGAAGTACTGACACGCCGTCTGAAACACATAATAAATCAGGACGGTGACGAATATTTCAGGCGTACTCCTGACTTGATTCTGCTTGACGGTGGAAAAGGTCACGTAAATACAATTACCGCCCTTGTCCGTGAACTCGGACTTGATATAAAAGTTTTCGGCATGGTAAAGAACGATAAGCACCGTACCCGTGCGATTGCTTCCGGAGGACNTGAAATACAAATAAACAACCTGCACCCTGCTTTNATGTTCATCANAAATATNCAGGACGAAGTACACAGATTNTCAGTCAATTATATGCACTCAAAGCATAATAAGAAAACATATCTTTCGGAACTTACTTCCGTCCGTGGAATAGGTGAGAAAAAGTCTGAAAAAATCTTTATGAAATACAAGACAAAGGACAATCTGAAAAACGCTACCCCTGAAGATATTGCCGTAACAGCAGGAATAAATATTGAAACTGCCCATGAACTATGGGAAATAATTCAGAATATATAAGGAGATTGCTATGAATACACCCGTCTATGATTTTCTTAAAAAATATTCATTGTCCGGAACTATGAGATGTCATATGCCCGGACATAAAGGTCATACGCTTTCACCTGATTTATCGGAACTCTATTCAATGGACATAACGGAAATTTCCGGTGCGGACAGTCTTTTTGAAGCGGACGGAATAATTGCCCACAGTGAAAAAAATATGTCGGAACTTTACAGCACTGCCGGTACTGTTTTTTCTGCCGGAGGTTCAACTCTCTGCATACAGACGATGCTTGCAATTATGAAATCCGAAAAAAGACGGATTTTTGCAGTGCGTAACGTTCACCGTGCTTTTCTTAATGCGGCGGCGTTGCTTGACCTTGACGTTGAATGGATTATGCCGGAATATTCTGCCGGAATACTTTCCGGAAACATAAATCCTGACGACGTGGAAAACGCACTGAAAAACAGCCCCGTACCGTCGGCACTTTATTTAACATCGCCCGACTATACCGGAAAAACTGCCGATATCTCCGCACTTGCCGATATATGTCATAAATATAACGCACGACTTTTAGTTGACAATGCACACGGCGCACACCTACGTTTTCTGAATCCCGACATTCACCCCATTACACTCGGTGCAGACCTTTGCTGTGATTCCGCACATAAAATGTTACCTGCTCTTACAGGCTCGGCAATGCTCCACACATCAGTACCGGAATACGTTCCCCTGCTAAAACAGAAAATGAGTATGTTTGCATCAACAAGTCCGTCATATTTAATAATGCTTTCACTTGACCTATGCAACAAATATATATCAGAAAAAATATATGATGATATTCAAAAAAATATTGTATGGCTTGAAAATTTTCGCCGGCAGTTTTCGGACAGGCTTGTGTTTGCGGAAACAGAACCTTTCCACATTACTATAAAAGCGTGTGAAAGCGGTATTGACGGAAATGAACTTGCGGAACTTCTCAAAAAAAACGGAGCAGAATGCGAATATTCCGACAGTTCGCTTGTAATACTGCTTATGTCTCCAGTATGTACCAAAGACGACTATGAAAGACTTTCCGTATCGCTTACAAAGGCAATACATCAGGCTGAAAAATATCCTGTCCGTTCGTGTGATTTTTCTATGGAACTTCCGGAACGTGTCATGAACATACATGACGCTGTTTTTTCAGAATGTGAGGTAATACCAGTTGAAAAAGCCGAAAACAGAATTTGTGCCTCTGTAAAAGTTCCGTGTCCACCTGCTGTACCGATTGTGGCAAGCGGTGAACGCATTGACAGAAAATCCATAAATATTTTCAAAAAGTATGGCATTTCAGAAATAATTGTGGTAAAATAGAATTATCGTGCAAATCAGGGCGTGTTGTCACGTCCTGAAATTTATTTGACGGCAGGTAATGCTATGAAAAAAATTTACGGAAACAAACTGTTGATTTCAAATCTCTGCAATATGGTAAAAAGCGGACGTACTGCCCATACTGTTCTTTTCTATGGCGAAAAGGGTACAGGAAAAAAGCTGATGGCAAAGTTTTACACAAGTCTGCTGCTCTGTAAAAATCCTGTTGACGATATGCCTTGTGGTGTGTGCAGTTCGTGCAGGAATATTGAACGTGACTTCCACCCCGACGTGACATATGCCGGAACTTCCGGAAAACTCGGCGGTTACTCGGTCGATACGGCAAGAAAAATATGCTCCGACGCTTTTATAAAACCTAACAATGACAGCGGACGGAAAGTATATATTTTCCGTGACTGTCACAACATGGACGTGCGTACACAGAATACACTTCTGAAAATCATTGAAGAACCGCCGGATTACGCTTATTTTATATTCACATCAGAATCAAAGTCCGACTTTCTGCCTACTATAATTTCAAGATGTGTATGTTTCGGAGTTTCACCGTGTACAGAAGAAGAAACATCACTTTCACTTGCTGACAGCGGTTTCAGTCAGACGGACATAAAAAACGCTGTAAGCTGTTTTCATGGCAATATCGGAATGTGTACAGAATATATAAATAATGAGAGTCTGCGTAAACAGGTGGATTTGACAAAACAGCTCGCTGATAGTATAATTAAAAAAGACGAATATGCACTTAATACGGCTCTTTTNNCAGANCTTANNNNAAGGAAAGAAATGACGTTAAAACAGTTCTTTCCATGCTTGACAAGCTTATGAGGGATTCGGCAGTGCTTATTCAGAATACCGATGCGGAAAATATAGGCTGTTTCCGTGAGGGAGCGGTTAAACTTTCCTATATGCTTACATCACACATGGCAGAGAAAATTCACAGAAGTATCGAAAGAGCATGGTATACAATTGAATGTAATGTCAGTGTACCTCTTGCACTTTCGGCTCTCTGTGCGGAAATAACTGAAATCATATTATAAAGACTGGAGAATAAATATGAAGGAAATAATAGGAATACGATTCAAAAAAGTCGGAAAGATATACTACTTTTCACCGGAGGGCATAAATGCTAAAGTCGGTGACAAAGCTATTGTGGAAACAGTGAACGGCATTGAATGTGGTGAGGTTGCTATTGCAAACAGAAAAATAGAAGAATATGAACTTGCCTCACCGCTCAGACCTGTTATCAGAATAGCAGACGAAAACGACATGAAAATTGTTACAAGAAACAAGCAGAAAGAAAAAGACGCTTTCAGAATATGTGAGGAAAAAATAAAAGCAAGAAAACTTAAAATGAACCTTGTCGATGTTGAATGTACGTTCGACAACAACAAGCTTTTATTCTATTTTACTGCTGAAAACCGTGTTGACTTCCGTGAACTTGTAAAAGACCTTGCGGCTATTTTCAGAACACGTATAGAACTCCGACAGATAGGTGTCCGTGACGAAGCGAAGATACTCGGCGGTCTCGGAATATGCGGACGTGAATTCTGCTGTAAAAGCTACATGGGAGATTTTCAGCCTGTATCAATAAAAATGGCAAAGGAACAGGGACTTTCCCTCAATCCTACCAAAATTTCCGGAACTTGTGGCAGACTTATGTGCTGTCTTAAAAACGAGCAGAACGCCTATGATTCACTTCTGAAAATAACACCCAAAGTGGGAGCTTTAGTCGTTACTCCGGACGGAGACAAGGGACGTGTTGAGGACGCTAATATAATTACCGGAAAACTCCGTATAAAAACCGACAAATCAGAAGTGCCGGTAATTTTTGACAGAAGTGAAGTAAAACTCCTTAAAGACGCTGAAATAAAAGTAAACCGTGAAGAACTCAAAGCACTTAAAAATCTTGAGGGAAAATAATGGAAAAGGTAAATTACGGAAAATTTCTTGACAATACGCTTTCGGAACTTGAAAAAAACGGAGAAAAACCGTCGCTTTTACTGCACGCCTGCTGTGCTCCGTGCAGTAGTCATACACTTAGTTATCTTGAAAGCCGTTTTGATATAACGCTTTATTTCTGCAATCCGAATATTTCCCCCGAAGATGAGTTTATATACCGTCTCGGAGAACTGAAAAGACTTGTCCGTGAAATGAATCTTAATACGAATGTAATTGAAGAACCTTACGCCCCATCGCCTTTTTATGAACTTGCAAAGGGTCTTGAAGAACTTCCCGAACGAAGTGAACGGTGTCAGAAGTGTATAGCCTATCGTCTGCGAATGGCAGGAGCAAAGGCGAAACAGCTTGGCAGTGACTATTTTACGACAACTTTAACAATAAGTCCGCACAAAGATTGTACTTTCATAAATAAATGTGGTGCGGAAATTTCAGAAGAATACGGTGTGAAATATCTTTTTTCGGATTTCAAGAAACACGACGGCTATAAGCATTCAATAGAACTTTCAAAACAATATAATCTTTACAGACAGAATTACTGTGGCTGTATCTACAGCAAAATCAACTCACAGAAATAAGGTGATTTTATGGCAAAGGAAATAAAAACAAACGCAATGCGTTTTCTTGAGAAAAACAAAATAAACTATACTTTTCAGACGTATCAGTGTGACGAATTTATTGACGGTGTTCACTGTGCCAATGCTCTCGGACAGTCTCTTGACGAAACTTTCAAGACCCTCGTTGCACAGGGAAAAACAGGAAATTATTATTGTTTCCTGCTCCCTGTTGCACTGGAACTTGATTTGAAAAAAGCAGCGAAAAGCGTCGGTGAAAAGTCCGTTGCACTCATTCATGTAAAAGACATAACGAAAATTACGGGATATGTACGTGGCGGCTGTACTCCGATAGGCATGAAAAAACAGTTTATGACAGTAATTCATGAAAGTGCCGCAAATCTTCCCCTTTTCTACATAAGCGGTGGCAGAATCGGCACACAGATACGTCTTTCGCCTGCCGAACTCGCCAAATCCATAAATGCAAAGTTTGAGGACATTATATTATGAAAAAGAAAATTACAGGGATTATTTCCGGTATAATCGCCTTTTTAGCCGGAACAGGAATTATAGTTTTCAATCTGAACGACAAACCCGACAACTTTTCAACAAATGAAAGTTCAATTGTTGAAAATTCCGTTTCAGAAACAGAAACTAAACCCGAAACTATTCCGGAAACATCTACAGAAACATTTACTGAAACTGCTACTGAATCAGTTACCGAAGCTACTACAGAAACAGTCACAGAAATCTTTTCCGAAGAAGCTACAGAATATTTCACGGACGATAATAATTATATTGAATATCATTTCAGAAATCAAAAACTCCTTAATCAGCACTTTGAAAAACACGGAAGCGAGTTTTATGACGATTTCGGTTATCAGAACGCTCAGGAATACGAAAAGGGTGCAAGCGACGTTATAAACAATCCGGACGCACTTTTCAAGTATGAAGCGGAGGACGGCGACGGAGTTTACTATATAGAACAGACAAACGAGTTTGTGATACTTTCTACCGACGGCTATATAAGAACATATTTCAGACCGTCCGGCAGAATCGACTATTTTAACAGACAATAACAAAAAATATATGACATAATATAATATTTCATAAAATTTCGTGTCAAAATTCACAAATCAGAAAAATATTTTTTGTTGGTTTTTACCTATCTTTATAAAAAAATATAGACAAATTACGCAAAATAAGGTATAATGAATCTTATATAAATCCGGCATCCGTATGCCGTAAATGCGGAAAACCGCACCTTTGTCCGTGCGGCTGCGGAGCATATGATGAGAGTTATTACAGGCATTGCAAGGGGCAGACGACTTAATGCACCCGAAGGTCTTGATGTCAGACCTACTACAGACAAAGTAAAAGAAGCCATTTTCTCGGCAATTCAGTTTGAAATTGAAGGAACTTATGTACTCGACCTTTTCGCCGGAAGTGGTCAGATGGGTATTGAGGCAATAAGCAGAGGAGCATCAAGGGCTGTTTTTGTGGACAGCTCACAGAGAGCCATACGCTGTATAAATGAAAATATCCGTTCTGTAAAATTTGAAAGACAGTCCGAAGTGGTAAACCGTGACAGCTACGACTATATCAGGCTTACAAGAAATATGTTTGATATCATTATTCTTGACCCGCCCTACCGTCACAACCATATCGACAATATTCTGCCGTTTGCAGCAAAAAAACTCAAAGACGGCGGACTTATTATCTGTGAATATGAATCAGAAGCCGACGAACCTGCTGTTCCTGAAAATTTTATAATCAGAAAAACATATCATTACGGAAAAATAAATGTTTCTGTCCTTTGTAAATCAGTTCCGGAGGTGTCGGAAGAATGAGAAGNATTGNAGTATNTCCCGGNAGCTTTGACCCTGTTACACTCGGTCATNTTGACATAATCANAAGANCATCAAAACTTTTCGACAAGGTTATTGTACTGATTTCACGCAATGCCGGAAAGTCAAAGCCCAGTTTCACAGCTACTGAAAGAATGCTGATGATAGAATCAGTCACACACAACATTGATAATGTCGTTATTGATATACTCGATGGGCTTCTTGCCGATTATGTGAGAAACGTCGGTGCTATTGCAATCGTAAAGGGACTCCGTGCCGTAAGTGACTTTGAATATGAATTTCAGATGGCTCTCGCAAACAAAAAGCTCTATGCAGGTGCGGAAACAGTATTCCTTACAACTGCTGCCGAAAATATGTATCTCAGTTCAAGCGTTGTAAAGCAAATTGCCTATTTCGGCGGTGACATCAGTCATTTTGTACCCGAAAATATTCTTGATAATATACAGCAGAGACTTATTAAAGAAAGGTAGATTTTATGAATATTGAAGAAATTCTTGATGAAATAGACGAATTGCTTGACAGTGCCGCATCT
>WFLX010022291.1_pt1 | contig 36111 bp, 33 predicted proteins | sample 4967041 | NCBI WGS metagenome assembly WFLX01 (sample SAMN12857096, study PRJNA449069) | gut metagenome | isolation source: stool from male and female vole | host: Microtus ochrogaster | place: USA:Florida | collected 2017
TTTTGCACCCGAGTTGCAGCCCGACATTCAAAACCTTGTAGCAAGAGTCAACAATATTGACCGTAACAAAATAAAACTTGACTTTGCCATTGACCCATTGATGCTCAACACTCTGCCGCCCCATAATAATTATACAATGGGAAAAAGATTGCTCTTTATGCTCAAGGATCTCACAGGCATATCATCATTAAAATTTCATCGCAACCTCAAGAAACGCCAACGCGAATCAACCCACCAACGCCTGCTCGACAACCAACTTCTCCACGAGCAATCCCTCTCCGAGACTACCGACTCAATCACCGCCGAATGATTTTCCCCCTAANNNANAGCTGAAAATCGTGCAAATCNAAAGTGAGACTTTCGATTTGCACGATTTTACTGCGATTGCCGGAAAGATATGGGGTGCGAAGCGGGGTTTGTCGGCAGGTGAATTAAAAAATGGGGAGGCAGGGAAAACCAAACGCCGCGGAGCTTTGTTTAGAAAATAAAAACAATAATAAATTCATCGATTATGGCTCAAGACAAGAAATCCCGCACCAGCGCATGGCTTATCATAGGCGTGCTTGTTTTAATAGTGTTACTGATCATCTGGCTCACCATCGCCGACCTCTTTGGCGACACCGATGTGGCCGCTCAGGTTATCAACACCACTATCCCTGCTATGGGTCATCTGCTCGTTTAGGGATAACTCCCCCCGACGGTTTAAGGAACTTATCAAGCGCGGAAGGCTGACAATGGTCAGTTTTCCGCGCTGTTGTCTGTGCGCTGAGCGGGCACTGCGCGGTTGTTGATATATTGGGTGAATATCTGTCGGTAGGATTCGGAGACAGGTATGTAGGTATTGCCAAACACTATACGGTTGCGCTCAATGACCTTGATTTTGTCGGTATTGACGATATATGACCTGTGAACCCTCATAAACTTGTCGGGTGGCAGTGAGTGTTCGAGTGCCTTGATGCTCATGAGCGTCATGACCCCCTTGTCGTTGTCCTCACTGAAGATTCTCACATAGTCTTTGAGCCCCTCTATATAGAGAATCGAGCTGACGGGAATCTGAATAAGCTTATATTCGCTCTTCACGATTATGTGATCGGGATAGCGGCTCTTGTCGGCGGTGGAGGCTTCGGCCGTGAGCCTGTCGGGGTCGCTCTCAGAGCCCGATCGCCACACAGGGGCTATGCGCATGGCCTTGTTGGCGGCGTTGAGAAACTCCTCATAGCTCACCGGCTTGAGCAGATAGTCGAGCGCGTTGACCCTGAACCCTTCGAGGGCATAGTTGTCGTANGCGGTGATGAAAATCACATGGGNGTGGGGCGANATGATNTGGGCGATGTCGAGACCGCTTAGCCCCGGCATNTTGATGTCGAGAAACACAAGCTCGATGTCGCTGTTGAGAATGGCGCGAATGGCATCGGTGGCGGTGTGAAATGTGCCGGCGTTGGTAAGAAAGGGGGTGCGGTCGATATAAGAAGCTATCAGGCTGGCGGCGAGTGGCTCGTCGTCAACCACACAACATTTCAACGGCTGGAGGCTGAGGTTGGTCATTTGCTTAGGGAGTTAGAGATGGAGAGTCTTGAGGTGATATGCTCGGGNGCNGGTTCGGCTTTCTCGGAATAATATGGGGCGAGGGGCACCTCAAGGATAGCCTTGAAGGTGTGGCTGTCGCTCACTATCGAGAGGGTGGCCGTCTTGCCGTAGATGAGCTGCAGACGGCGGCGCAGGTTGTGGAGTCCTATGCCTCCGTCGGCTTTTTCGGGCTTGATGGCGCTGACGGGGAGAGGGGCTANGGGGTTGGAGGTCTGACACACCACCGTGTTGGTGGCGCGCGAGGCTATTATTGAAATGACGATAGGGCCNGGAGCGGCCAATCCGTGCTTAAANACNTTTTCTATGAGGGTGATAAACAGCAGCGGNGTNATNCGCCAGTCGCCGCAGCCGTCATCTTCGAGCGTGAGCGATATGCGTGAGGGGTCGGAGATGCGCAGAGACTGAAGCTCAACGAGGTGGCGCACAAACTCAAGCTCGCGGCGCAGGGTGACGGTCTCGCCGCGGTTGTCGTAGAGGGTGTAGCGCAACAGGTTGCTCAGCTCATGGAGCGACGACTGAGCTTTCTTGGGCGAAATGTCGATGAGGGCGTAGATGGAGTTGAGGGTGTTGAAGAGAAAATGGGGGTGAAGCTGCGAGCGGAGCGAGCGCAGCTCGTCGGTGCGCTGTGAGGAGATAGCTTCCTGAGTCTTGCTGTCCTGCTCGATCCATATCTGCGACATTCTGATGGCGGTGCAGAGCGCTATCACGAGTATTATCATGATGAGGTCGCGCAATATCACGGTGAGATGCTCCAGCTCAAGGCCGGGTGAGAAAGGCTTGATCTTAAACACCGCCCAGCTCGCCAGCTGACACAGCACGAGCGTCACCACCACCACACCGAGGTTGATCGACACAAAGGTGAGAAACCCGTGTCGGCGATTGAGACACCGCGGCGCTATGACATAGTAGTTGAGATAGAACACCCCCACAAAGATAATGGCCCTGAGATAGACCACCGTGGGCACCTCCCCGAAATACGATACCGAGGTGAGCATCTCGGGAAACACACACAATATCGCAATGACGATGAGATGGATGAGCGTGTCGGTGAGACGTCGCAGTGTGTTCTTGGGGGTTATTGTCATTAAGCCGGGGGAAAGTGTCAGGCGAGGAGGTTGAGGAAAAGAGTTGAGATCGACATATAGATCACCATGCCGATGATGTCGTTGGTGATCGAGATGAAGGGGCCGGTGGCGAGAGCGGGGTCGATTTTGAAGCGCTCGAGAGTGAGGGGCACGAAGGTGCCGAACACCGAGGCAAACAATACTACCGCAAGCAGCGACAGCGACACCGCTATGGTTGTGACCTGATGGGCGGAGCCGAGTTTGAGGAAGTTGTAGCCAAACACCAGCAGCGAGATTATACAGCCGTTGATGAGACCCACGCCAAGCTCCTTGAAAAGCTGCTTGCCGGAGTTGCGCAGGTCGAGAGTGCCGTTGGCGAGACCCTGCACCACGATAGCGCTCGACTGGGTGCCGACATTACCGCCGGTGCCACCGATCAGGGGGATAAAGAGGGCGAGGGTGGGGTCGGCGGTAAAGCCCGACTCGAAGTTGCCGAGAATGAGCGAGTTGCCTATGCCGCCCAACATGCCGATGAGCAGCCACGGCAGGCGCGCCTTGGTCTGGGTGAAAAGGGTGTCGTCGGTCTCTACGTCGCTCGAAAGACCTGATGCCAGCTGATAGTCTCTCTCGGATGACTCACGCACCTCGTCCATCACGTCATCGACCGTTATGCGGCCGAGCAGGCGACCTATCGAGTCGACCACAGGCATAGCCACAAGGTCATATTTCTCGAAGTCGAGGGCCACCTCGTCGATGGGGGTATCGGCCTTGACCGAAACGGGAGTTTCCTCCATGACATGTTTGATTTTCGACACCGAGGGGTGGGTGATGAGCTTCTTCAGGGGAAGCACGCCCTTAAGTTTATAATCGTTATCTACCACATAGACATAGTAGATCTCGTCCATATCCTCGGCCTGCATCCTCATCTGCTTGATACACTCCGGCATACTCCAGTTTTCGTTGACCACGATCATCTCGGTGCCCATAAGGCCGCCGGCGGTGTCGTTGTCATATTTGAGGAGGTCGATAATGTCGCCGGCCTGCTCAACGTCGTCGATGTGGGAGAGAATCTCGTCGCGGTCTTCCTCGTCGAGTTCCTGGATAATGTCAACGGCGTCGTCGGTGTCGAGGTGTTCGATAAACTGCTTGGCAATATCCTCGGCGGGCATCGAGCTGAGCAGCTTGCGGCGGTCTTCCTCGTCAAGCTCCATCAGCACATCGGCCGCTATGTCGTCGTCGAGGAGCGAAAACAGAAATTCCGCCTCCTCGAGGTCGAGGCTCTGATAGAGCTCGGCTATCTCGGCGGGGTGGAGTTCGGCCAGCTCGCGGTTGGCGGCTTCGGTGTCGCGCTCGGCCACTATGCGGCGGATATTCTCTATGTCATTGTGGGTAAACTCTTTCATTGTTGCCGACGGGTTGAAGCTACGAGATTGGTCAATTCAATAAACTGGGCCACCGAGAGCTGTTCGGGGCGAAGGGAGAGGAGGGGGTGATCGGCGGGGGCGGGAGCAGCGGTGCCCCACAGCGGGCGCAGGGAGCTGCGCAACATCTTGCGGCGCTGACCGAAGGTGGTCTTGACAACCTGCCTGAACAGGCGCGGGTCGGCGCCGAGGTCGGTGACATCGTTTCTCACCAGCTTTATCACGCCGCTCTTCACCTTGGGAGGCGGGTTGAACACATGCTCGCTCACCGTGAAGAGATAATCGGCGTCATACCATGCCTGGAGCAACACGCTCAGTATGCCGCGCGTCTTGTTGCCCTCGGGGGCAGTGATGCGCTCTGCCACCTCTTTCTGAAGCATTCCCGAGCAGCATATCACCCGGTCCTTNTNGTCGAGAATGTGGAAGAAAATCTGNGAGGAGATGTTATAGGGNTAGTTGCCTATGACGCATATCGGCTCCGGACCGGGGAAAAGCTCGTTGAGGTCGGTGGTGAGAANGTCGCCCTCNATNATTTTNCCNNCGNTATAGNGCTGCGGAANCNGNTTTTTGAGATATTCCANGCNTTCNCGGTCGATTTNNATGACCGTGACATCATGNCCNGCCTCAACGAGAAATTGGGTGAGNACACCCATGCCGGGNCCTACCTCCACAACCCTCAACCCCTTGTAGGGCAGGAGCGTGTCGGCAATGCGACGGGCAATGTCGGTGTCGGTCAGGAAATGCTGGCCAAGAGCTTTTTTCGGTTTAACCTGCGCCATTAGCGTGAAAAATTAGAGTTACAAAATTAAACAATTTTTTTTAACCCGGGCGAAGCAGCGGCGCGAATATTCGCGCCGCTGTAATGCCGTATGGGTAGTGCAGGGCGTGGAAGAGTCACGCCGTCAGACTATTTATTTGTTGAGCAGCGAAATGGTGGTCGAGTCGGTTGCAAACACCGAGTAGAGACCCTGGGGCTCCTGAGCGGGGTCGCCGGTATAGGGATCCCATTTCTGCCATGCGTCGGCGTGGGGAGGAACAACGTCGCCGCCCCATGCCCAGAAGTTGCAGCCGTTGACCATCGAGGTTGTGTCGACCACCGAGAAGATAAATTCATAGAACTTGTCGCGTGAGCCTGTGGCTGAGGTCACGGCAAACTGACCGTTTTCTCTGGGATAGCCAAACTCTTCGATCACGAGGGGACGGCGGCCTGCAAGGGCGTTGGCGTGGTCCTTGATATACTGATAGGAGTATGCGATAGCCTGGTCGAGGTCTCCGTCGGGATTGCTCTTAGAGGCCCAGCCCCAGTTGTAGGGCCAGATGTGTATGTTGGCATAGTCGATGTCGGGATAGGTGTGGATGCGGGTCCAGAGGTCGAGGTTGCCCTCACAACCCACCGAGCCTTCGCTGCCGGTCGACACGAGGTGGTTGGGATCGAGGCTCTTGATGAGCGAGGCGGTCGAGGTGATCCACTCATAGAAGCTGTCGAGGGTCACGGAGTTTCTGGCAAAGGCGCGGGGCTCGTTGGCTATCTGCCACGACATGATGGCGGGAGATTCGGTATAGGGCTTGCCGGTGATGCTGTTGGTTCTGCCCACGATTTTTCTGATATGGTCGGCTGCCATTTTCTTGGCTGAGTCGTTGGTCACAAACTGAGCCACATAGTCGCAATAGGTGTTATAGCCGTCGATTGCGGGCACGGGTGCCTTGCCTTTGCCGGCCCACTCGAGATAGGAGCCGTAGCCGCCGCTCCATTCCCATGAGTTGTTGAGATAGAGCACAGCCTTCATGTCTCTCTTTTCGAGCTCGGCGAGCAGGAAGTCGAGGCCTTCGAGAATAGTATCGTTATAAACGCCGGGAGCGGTCTGGAGCACCGGCATGATGTGGCAGGGAAGGTCGTCATCACCCTCGCCGGCACCGGCAAGTATGCGGAGATTGTCAACGCCGAGAGCCTTGAGAGTGTCGAGCTCGGCGATGAGGCGGGCGCGGTCGCCACCCTGACCCTCTGAGCCGAGGATTGCGGCATACCACATATTGGCGCCTTTAAATTTATAAACCGAGTCGCCGATCATGAAATTGCCGTCGCTCACTGTTACAAACTGAGGAGCGTCGTCAGTGGCAGCGGCTGTTTCGGCATTGCGTGTGCAGCAAAGCGATATTGCCGACAAAAAAGCTGTTAACAAGCAGATTGCGGGTGAAAGTTTCATGGTTGAAAAGATGATGATTAGTAATAATTTGCAAAAGTAATGAATTATTGCTCCCCTTGCCGCCTCCACCACCCAAAAAATCGCCCCCTCTCCCCATTTTTACCCCCATCTCCGGGACGATTAAAAATAAATCGAAGAAAACTAAGAAAATAGTTGCGGGATTAAGAAATTAGTTTTACTTTTGCGGCGTAACTAATTTTATAGTCACCCCACAATATGAAAGCCGGAAGAAAACGACAGGCCCTCACCGAAAAGGAGGCCGAAATAATGAAAATGCTTTGGGAGCGCGGGCCGATGTTCGTGCGCGAAATGGTGGAACATTTCGACGAGCCGCGCCCTCATTTCAATACCGTGTCAACCCAGGTGCGCATACTTGAGGAAAAGGGTTATGTGGCTCATGAGGTGTTGGGTAACTCCCACCGGTTTTATGCCGTGGCCGCCCGCGAAGATTTCCGCAACAACTCGCTCGCGAGGGTGATACGCGACTATTTCGACAACTCATATAAAAATGTGGTGTCGGCACTTGCCAAAGAAGAGAAAATCTCGGTTGATGAACTTCGCGAGATAATCGAGCTGATGGAAAAACAAAACTCCCCCGGCTCCAAATCATAAATTCCGATTGCTATGGGTCAGGTATTTGTATATTCACTGATATCGAGCTTGGCGCTTGTGGCTATGTATCTGATATATAAGCTCACACTGGCGTCTCAGAATCAACATTCCTACAACCGGGGAGCGTTGCTGCTCATCTATGCCGCAGCTCTCACCGCTCCCCTGTGGCCGNCATTGATCTCATTGCTNCCGGCAGGTCACGCCNAAGCGGGCATCTTTGAGATCGGCACACCNGAGAGCGCTCTTATAGCTGAGGGTGCTGGAGGAGTGTCGCTTTTCCCCAAACTTCTTGTGGCTACCTATTTCGCTGGCATGGCGGTAATGGCGCTGCTCACCGCGGTTTCGCTCGTGAGGCTCATGACCGTGATGCGCCGGGGTAGTGAAATCGAATACGACGGCCTGAAGGTCATTCTGCTCGACTCCGACAGATATGCCCCCTTCAGCTGGAGGAACTATGTGGTGATGAGCAGGAAGGACTTTGACGAGTCATGCGACGTGATTCTCGCCCATGAGCGAGGCCATATCTCTTCGCTCCACTATATAGATCTGCTTGTAGCTCAGGCCGTGATAGTGTTTCAGTGGTATAACCCCGCGGCATGGCTCATGCGCGAGGAGCTGAAACTGGTGCATGAATATCAGGCCGACGAGGCCGTGAGCGAATCAGGCTTCAACCTCCGTCAATATCAGACATTATTAATTAAAAAAGCCGTTGGCAACCGATTCCAGTCACTTGCCAACAGCCTCAATCACAGTAACCTTAAAAAACGTATCACTATGATGTATCAATCAAAATCATCACTGGGCGGACGCCTCCGCGCCCTCGCCCTGGTGCCCGCGGCCCTGGTTGCCGTAGCGGCAGTTTCCATTCCGTCGGTAGCTTCGGCTCTCGATAGTGTTTCTCAGGCCTTTGCCGGCGACAAAGTTACAAATAATGAGTCAATCGCTCAAGTTATTTCCAATGAAAATGCCACNGCTCCCTCTCCCATGACTCCNGCCGACAAGAACGCCAAGATTGACAAGGANCCCCAATATCCCGGCGGCGAGATGGCCATGATGGAATATCTCATGAAAAACCTCAAATATCCTGAGGATGCTTATAAAGCCAACAAAGATGGTCGCGTGGTTGTTTCATTTATCGTTGACGAAAAGGGCAACGTTACCTCTCCCAAGGTTGAGAAGAGTGTCTACAAATCACTCGACGAAGAGGCTATCCGCGTGGTCAAAGGCATGAAGTTCATCCCCGGTCAGTCAAAAGGCAAGCCGGTGAGCTGCACATTCTACCTCCCCATTATGTTCCGCCTCCAGAAATAATTATTAATTAGCAATGTGTAATTAGTAATTAGTAATTGAAATAGATATAACATATTGATTAGTAGGGGCGTGGCGTGCCACGCCAGGCGAGGAGCAACCCCAAATTACTAATTCCTAATTGCTAATTGCTAATTCCAAATTACTAATTGCTAATTGCTAATTGCTAATTACTAATTGCTAATTCCTAATTACTAATTCCTAATTACTAATTGCTAAATTACTAATTGCTAATTGACTAAGGGTGTTGCGCAGGGCGCATTTCAGCCCGGGCGACAAACTCTGTTGACTGAGCATGTCGAGATGCAAGCGCAACTCTTCAATCAGCTCGGGGTAGTGACGGCACTGCTTTGCTGCGCAGTAGATACTGAAACAGCGCACGGCATAAGGCTCACACTCCGAGTTGATTTTCTTCATACACCAGTCTATGAAATCGGGCCTGAGGGTCTCTTTGTCAAAATCCTGCTCCCTGAGAAGTTGTAGAAGTATTCGCTTTCGAGCNGGATGAGACTCGGCNAGCAGNCGGTCGATAAGCTCATTTTGTTTGGCCGGCAGCCACAGCGCGAAGCTCTTAGGCAGATGGGTGAGACACCACAACGCGTTGACGCTCACCCTGTCGTCGGGCGACAGAGTGAGTCGGTAGAGGTCATCGGCCACGCCATCATGGCCCACAACCTCCCGCACTATAAGATTGATTTGCGGCTTGTTGATTCGCCGCGAAAGCAATCCCTCAAGATCTATCATTCAGGCAATTAATTGTAGGGCGATACCCCAAATTCCCAATTACTAATTCACTAATTGCTAATTACTAATTGCTAATTACTAATTGCTAATTACTTCTTGGGCTCGGTCTTGGGTGAAGGCTTATGGTCGGGGGTAACGAGAGCCACGCCTAAGCCTGACCCGAAAATTATCAATCCGGTAGCGATGAGTATTTTTGACAGGGTTTTCATAATCATAAAATTTTAGAGTAACGGCAGCCACGAGCCGCCTTACAAAATAAACACCCGCCACCCCCCGTTTGTTGCCTCCTCAGCAGATTTTTGGGGTGGGGGCTTGATTGCGAGCGGGAAAAAGGTTAAATTTGCACTTTCTATGATCAACCGATCATCAACCCCACTCACGCAAAACCTTATAAACCATATCATGAAAATACGTAGATTTCTCACCGCGGTGACTATGCTCGCCGCAATAGGGTCGCTGTCGGCCCGCGAGGTCAGNNNCTCNCAGATCATTCCGCGCCCGATGGAAGTTACNGCTGCCANNGGCAGTTTCGCCATCCCCGCCGACGGTTTTACTTTTGAGTTTAAAGGCAAGCAGCGCCCCGAGTCACTTCAGGCCTATCTCGAAGCCTATCCGGAGCGTTTCCACGCCGTGACCAAAGGCCAAAAGGCCAATCTCATTATCGAGATAGCCCCCAAGCTGAAAGAGAAATATGAAATGAAAATCACACCCTCGGCAGTCACAGTCAAGGCCGCTGACGAGGAAGGCGCTTTCTATGGGGTGCAGACTCTCCTGCAGATGTCTCTGCTGCCCGAAGCTACCGAAATAGCCTGTGCCACCGTTGTCGACTCCCCCCGCTTCCCCTATCGCGGTGTGCATTTCGACGTGTCGCGCCACTTCCGCTCCATCGACTTCCTTAAGAAGCAGATCGACGCCATGGCTCTGCTCAAGCTCAACAACATGCACCTCCACCTCACCGACGCCGCCGGCTGGCGCATGGAGGTTGAGGCCTATCCGCGTCTCACCGAGTTTGCCGCATGGCGCCCGCAGCTCTCGTGGCAGGACTGGGTAGACAACGGCTCGAAATATTGCGACGCCACAGATGTGAGGGCCACCGGCGGCTACTACACCAAGGAGCAGCTCCGCGACCTCATCGACTATGCCGCCGCGCGCCACATCACCGTCATTCCCGAAATCGAAATTCCCGGCCACAGCATGGAAGTCACCTCAGCCTACCCCGAGTTGTCATGCTCCGGGGTGCCCTACGCTGACCATGACCTCTGTATCGGCAAGGAAGCCACCTTTGAGTTTCTTGAAAAGGTGCTCGACGAAACTATGGATGTATTCCCCTCTTCCTATATACATATAGGTGGCGACGAGGCCTCGAAAACAGCATGGCGCACTTGCGAAGACTGCCGCAAGCGCATGGAGCAGGAGGGCCTGAAGGATGTTGACGAGNTGCAGAGCTACGCCATCAAGCGCGTGGAGAAATATGTCAACGACCACGGCCGCAACATTATAGGTTGGGACGAAATACTCCAGGGAGGTCTCGCGCCCAACGCCACCGTAATGTCATGGCGCGGCACCGAGGGTGGCCTCAAAGCCATCCGAAGCGGCCACGACGTGGTGATGACTCCCGGCGNGTTCTGCTACATAGACTATTGTCAGGACGCCCCTTTCNAGGAGCCTACCTCGATAGGCGGCTACACCCCCCTCGNAAAAGTCTACTCNNACGAGCCACNCGACCCGAGCCTTTCGCCCGACGAAGCNAAACACCTNCTCGGCGTGCAGGCCAACCTNTGGAGCGAATATGTCACCACCGATGAGCATGCCGAATATATGTACTATCCCCGCACATTCGCCATCTCTGAAATCGGCTGGTCGACTCCCGAAAAAGACTATCCCGACTTCCACGCCCGCGCCCTCGACATGGTGGCCATGCTCGACACTCTCGGCTANAACACCTTCGACCTCAAGAATGAATATGGCCAGCGCCGCGAAAGCCTCACCCCGGCCAACCACCTCGCCCGCGGTGCCAAGGTGACCTATGCAATCCCCTACCGCAAGCAATATCAGGCCAAAGGCGACTCGACATTGGTTGACGGTGTGCGCGGCGGCTGGACCTATGGCTCCGACAACCGCTGGCAGGGCTTCATGAGCGACTTCGACGCCACAGTCGACCTCGGCGAGGTCAAGCCGGTTAGCTTCGTGGGTCTCTCGTTCATGCAATCGGCCGGTGCGTGGGTTCACCTCCCCAAGCAGGTTGAATTTGAGGTGTCGGAAAACGGCGTCGACTTCCAACCGGTCGGCACTGTGTGGAACGACGTTGACCCCAACTACGGCAAAATCCTCATGAAGGACTACTACGTCACCCTGCCGCAGAGCAACGTGAGATATGTGCGCATCAAGGCCAAGCGCCACGACCGCCCCGGCGCATGGCTCTTCACCGACGAGATTATAATTAACTAATCGAGATTAATCTCGATAAATCCTGATTTATCCCGATTATTGGATAAAACTTTGGTGGGGCGGAAAAAAATAGCTACCTTTGCCCCCGGTTTCGTAACCGCTGGCAGGACAAGAGGTGCCTGCGAATGTTGCGAGTATTGTTAACAATCTAAATCATAGTTATTTAAAATGGATCTGATTAAAATTGTCAATGAGGCTTATGCCACAGGCAAACAGCATCCCGACTTCAACCCCGGCGACACCATCACCGTGGCCTACCGCATCAAGGAAGGCAACAAAGAGCGTATCCAGCAGTATCGCGGCGTGGTGATCCGCATCAGCGGTGAAGGCGAAAAGAAACGTTTTACCGTTCGCAAGATGAGCGACGGTATCGGCGTAGAGCGTATCTTCCCCATCGAATCTCCGTTTATTGATTCGATCGTGGTTAACAAGTATGGCAAAGTGCGTCGTGCAAAACTTTATTATCTGCGTGCCCTTACCGGCAAAAAAGCCCGCATCAAAGAGCGCAGAAAATAATTTGCCCCGTTTCAAAAACCCATATAAAGGTGGTGACGATTTCCGTCGCCACCTTTTATGTTATGTTTATCTCTCCTCCNCCGCCGAGGCTCNTTTTCCGCCGCGGGGTTATCTACATTCTGCCCCACTTATCTACATTTAAGCTCTTTTAACCCCTGCCCCTTTGGGGCATAGCCCGGGTGTTGAGTAATTTTGCACTGATTTTACTGTCGGCCTCCCTCCGGCCGCCGGTTCAGTCATCACTCAATCATCTATGGGAAAAATTATTGCTATAGCCAATCAGAAAGGTGGTGTGGGAAAAACCACCACCACTATCAACCTCGCGGCCTCGCTTGCTGCCCAGGGCAAAAAGGTGCTGATCGTCGACGCCGACCCTCAGGCCAACGCCACCTCGGGCTACGGCATCANGCCCGACGACATGCCCNCCTCGATCTATGAATGTCTGGTCGACGACTATCCTATGGCCGAATCGACAGTGGCCACCTGTGTCGACAATCTCCGGCTCGTAGGCTCGCGCATCGACCTTGCCGGCGCCGAAATCGAGCTCATCTCGCGCCCCGACCGCGAGCGCACCCTCGCCCGCACCCTCGCGCCGGTTGCNCCTCTCTACGACTATATCCTCATTGACTGCAGCCCGTCGCTCGGACTGATAACCGTCAATGCCCTCACCGCCGCCAACTCGGTGATAATACCGGTTCAGGCCGAATATTTCGCCCTCGAAGGAATCACCAAGCTCATCAACACCATCCGTATCATCAAGCCCAAGCTCAATCCCGGGCTCGAAATCGAAGGCTTCCTCCTCACCATGTATGACTCGCGCCTCCGCCTGGCCAACATGATATATGAGGAGCTGAAAGGTCACTTCGGCCCGATGGTGTTTGACACCGTGATACCCCGCAACATACGCCTCAGCGAAGCTCCCTCCCACGGCCTCCCCGCCCTGATCTATGACAGCGAGTCGCGCGGCGCCACAAGCCATATTGCTCTCGCCCGCGAGATAATCGCCAAAAACAGCACTCTCCGCTCGCGCACCGCCTGACACTCCCGTTTTCTTTAATCTCATATTCTCCAACCCCTCAACTCCCTCAATCTCATGGCTCTCAAACGCACAGCTCTCGGCCGAGGTCTCGATTCGCTGATCTCGATGGATGACATTCCCGCCAGCGGATCTTCGGCTATCAACGACATAGCTCTCGACCTCATCTCTCCCAACCCCGACCAGCCCCGCACATTTTTCAGCGAGGAGGGCCTGCAGGAACTGGCCGACTCAATCCGCGAGTTGGGCATCATCCAGCCTCTGTCGCTCAGAAAAACCGGCTCCAACTCCTATCAGATCATAGCGGGAGAACGCCGTTTCAGAGCCGCCAANATGGCGGGNCTCAGCTCGGTGCCCGCCTATATCCGCACCGCCACCGACTCCGAGCTCACCGAGATGGCNCTTATCGAGAATATCCAGCGCGAAGACCTCAACGCCATCGAAATAGCCCTCACCTTCAAGAAGCTCATCGAGCAATATCAGCTCACCCAGGAGCGCCTCAGCGAGCGCATCGGCAAGAAGCGCGCCACGATAGCCAACTTTCTGCGTCTGCTGAGATTGCCCGCCGAGGTGCAGCTCGGCCTCCGCGACAAGCGTCTCGACATGGGTCACGCCCGCGCCCTGCTCACCATCGACGACCCCGCCCTGCAGCTCAAGCTCTATAAACGCATCCTCAAGGAAAACCTCTCGGTGAGAAAAGTCGAGGAGCTCGCCAAGAATCTCCGCGACCTGGCCAACGGCACCGCGCCCGAGAGCGCCAAGCCCGAAAAGAGAGCCTTTGCGCCCGGCGATTTCAACCTGCTCAGAGACCATCTTTCGCAGCGCTTCAACACCCCCGTGAAGTTCTCATGCGACCGCTCGGGCAAGGGTAAAATATCATTTGAGTTCAAAAACGAGGCTGAACTTGAGAGATTAATTACTATCTTTGACGAACTAAACCAATCCCGATGACACCCCGCAGGGCGACATCGGCCTGTTTTTCGCACTCATATCACTGTTAATCTATTAGTTATAAAATGACCAAGACATCATCCCATTTCCTCCGCTCAACACGGCTCAAAAGGCTCGCGGCACTGGTCGGTGTCTGTTTTTTTATAATAATTACACCTTTTAACATTTTTTCAGCAAACACTTTATCTCTCTCCCGCGAGGTGCCCGACTCGCTCAGTTTGCTCCCCGACAGCATACCCCTCACCAACGCCGTGACGGGCGACGCCGAGGTAGTGGAGAGCAGCCTCTCGGTAAGCGGCGACTCGGTGAGCATTGCGCCGGTCGACAGCGTGGAGATAGTGCCCTCGCCCGACCTCACCGCCCAGATTGCCGCCAACAACCGGCCCGAACCGATCGACGCCGCCAACCGCCGCGTCTTCACCCCCGACCCCACGAGGGCGGTGTGGCTCTCGGCGCTCTTCCCCGGCCTCGGACANATCTACAACCGCCGCTACTGGAAACTCCCCATCGTGGTGGGCGCCTTCATGGGCCTCGGCTACGGCACATCATGGAACAACATGATGCTCACCGACTATACCCGCGCCTATAACGACATCACCGACTCCGATCCTTCCACAAAATCATACATGGATTTCTTCCCTCCCACTGTCGACGAGTCAAGTCTCGACAAGGAGTGGCTTACCAACACCTTTAAAGCGCGCAAAGACTATTGCCGCCGCAACCGCGANCTCTGCATCATCTGCATGGTGGGCGTCTATCTCATTGCGATGGTCGATGCCTATGTCGACGCTTCCCTCTCCCAGTTTGACATCTCGCCCGACCTCACCCTCAAATGGGCTCCCGCGGTGATTCCCGACAATCCCAACCGGTTGCCGGGGCTCGGCGTTCACTGGGCCTTGGTGTTCTGATTCCATGACCGGTTTTCATATATCTTTGACCATGAACATGAAACGACTCCTTCCATCACTTCTCATAGCGCTGATAGGCTGCTGCACGGCCGTCGCGGCTCCCCGCATGTCGATTCTCGACATCAAACACTCCATCACCGACGACAATGTCGTGCCCCCCGAAAGCTTCGAGACCCGCACCATCGAGCTTGAGGAAAACTTCTATCTGCGCAACTTCACCGAAAAGTCAGCCAACGTCGACACCACCCTCTCCCCCGTTGGCACCCCCGCCGAATATGCCGATCTGCTGAGCCGCCTCCCTGCCGAAATCGAGCTCCCCTACAACGCCATCGTAGGGCGCCTTATCGACATGTATCTCACGCGCCGCCGCACCCTCGTGGCCGACATGGTGGCGCTCCACAACTACTACGGCAACATCTTTGTCGAGGAGCTTATCAAGGAGAAGATGCCCGTAGAGCTGCAATATCTTCCCGTCATCGAATCGGCCCTCAACCCCAACGCCGTCTCAAAGGCGGGAGCCGTGGGACTGTGGCAGTTCATGCCCGCCACCGCCAACGGCCTCGGCATGGAAGTGAACTCGCTCGTTGACCAGCGCCGCGACCCCCGCAAGAGCTCCCGCGCCGCAGCCAAATATCTCAAGCAGCTCTATGAGATATATGGCGACTGGTCGCTCGCCATCGCCGCCTACAACTGCGGTCCCGGCAACGTCAACAAGGNCCTGCGCCGCGCCGGCGGNGNCAAAAAGGATTTCTGGGAAATCTACAACTATCTCCCCTCCGAAACAAGAGGATATGTGCCAGCATTCATAGCCGCCAACTTCGTGATGAACTATTTTGACCGCTATGGCGTGAAGCCCACCATCGTGACCCGTCAGCTCGTGACCGACACAGTGCAGGTGGCTCAGCGTGTGCATTTCAACCAGATAGCCGAAGTGCTCAACATTCCGGTCGAAGAAATCAGGATGCTCAATCCCCAGTTCCGNAAGGACATCATTCCCGGCAACAANCACCCCTANGCNCTCGTGCTCCCCTCCCAGCAGTGTCTGAGCTACATCATGAGCGAAAACGCCATNCTNGCCCTCGACTCCGACGTCTATGCCCGCCGCACAGTCGTTGAGCCGGGTCAGCCCCGCGCNGTCGCCGACTCGACCGCCATCATCGGCGACCACCTTGTGGTGAAGAAACACACCGTGAAACGAGGCGAGAACATCCGCGACATCGCCAAGCAGTTTGGCGTCAGCGCCACCGACATCAAGAAGTGGAACAACCTCACCCGAGGCAAAGTCAAGGCGGGCGACGTGCTGACAATCGAAGTCATGGAACATGGCACCGCGGTGACCGACACCCTGGCCCAGCAGCTTGACTCAGTGCGCCCCGCAGCCGAGACACCTGCTCCCGCAGTGGCCGAGGCAGCTCCCCAGCCCAAACCTGCTTCCAAGCCCGCTCCCGAAAAGAAAGCCGAAGCCAAGCCCAAGGCCGCAACTCCCACAACCTATACCGTGCGCTCGGGCGACACCCTCTCTAAAATCGCCAAGAAATTCGGCGTGACGGTGAGTCAGCTCCAGAAGGCCAACAACCTCGGCTCGTCGACCAACATTCAGATTTCTCAGAAGCTCAAAATTCCTGCAAAAGGCTCGTCAGCCCCCGCAAAAAAATCAACTTCACGAAAAAAACGTCGCTGATACNCCTCNTCTAAAGANANAATGCTTTCANTTTGACANGCCGCNCCGTTAAGGTTAACAAATTTTAACGGGGCGGCTTTTGCTTTCATTACAAAAGAAGTTGCTATATTTGCCATACCTAAATTTAAACCATAATTATCAAAGCGACGGAGTGACCGCTCCCCTGCCTCCGCCACCTTTAAATAACTAATACCATCATGGACATTAACAAACTTATGAGCTCTCTCGAGCTCAAACACCCCGGAGAAAAAGAATATCTCCAGGCAGTGAAAGAAGTGCTTATCTGCGTTGCAGATATCTACAATCAGCACCCCGAGTTTGAAAAAGCTAAAATCATCGAGCGGATGGTTGAACCCGACAGAATCTTCACCTTCCGTGTCACCTGGACCGACGACCGCGGCGAAGTGCAAAACAACATTGGCTATCGCGTGCAGTTTAACAATGCCATCGGCCCGTATAAAGGCGGTATCCGTTTCCACGCCTCCGTCAACCTCTCAATCCTCAAATTCCTCGGCTTTGAGCAGACTTTCAAAAACGCTCTCACAACCCTCCCGATGGGTGGTGCAAAGGGCGGCTCCGACTTCTCGCCCCGCGGCAAGAGCGATGCTGAAATCATGAGATTCTGCCAGGCCTTCATGCTCGAACTCTGGAAAAACATCGGTCCCGACCGCGACGTTCCCGCCGGCGACATAGGCGTAGGCGGCCGCGAGGTGGGCTATATGTATGGCATGTATAAGAAACTCTGCAATCAGTGTGACGGCTCAATGACCGGCAAGGCTCTCGACTTCGGCGGCTCACGCATCCGTCCCGAGGCTACCGGTTTCGGCGCCCTCTATTTCGTGCAGAGCATGCTCAAGCTCAAAGGTCTCGACATCAAGGGCAAGACAGTGGCAGTGAGCGGCTTCGGCAATGTGGCCTGGGGCGCTACCCTCAAGGCTTCCGAACTCGGCGCCAAAGTTGTGACCATCTCGGGCCCCGACGGCTATATCTATGACCCCGAAGGCGTTACCGGCGAAAAGATCAACTACATGCTCGAGCTCCGTGCCTCAGGCAACGACATCGTGGCTCCCTATGCCGAGAAATTCCCCGAAGCTACTTTCTATCCCGGCCGTCGTCCCTGGGAGCAGAAAGTCGACATCGCCCTCCCCTGCGCCACCCAGAACGAGGTCGGCAAGGAAGATGCCGAAAATCTCGTTAAGAACGGCGTGCTTCTCGTGGCCGAAGTTTCAAACATGGGCTGCACACCCGAAGCTATCGACACCTTCATCTCCAACCGCGTGACCTATGCTCCCGGTAAGGCTGTCAACGCCGGCGGCGTGGCTACCTCGGGCCTCGAAATGACCCAGAATGCCATGCACCTGCAGTGGAGCGCCGAAGAGGTTGACGCCAAGCTCCACACCATCATGAGCGACATCCACACCCAGTGTGTGACCTACGGCACCGAGCCCGACGGCTATCTCAACTACATGAAGGGTGCCAACATCGCCGGCTTCATGAAAGTGGCCAACGCAATGATGGGTCAGGGCGTGATGTAATCCCTCCCCCCCCGACACCNACCCGCGCGCCTCATCGCGCCGGNTCAAAATAACTTATGCCCCAAAAATCTTCTCACGATTTTTGGGGCATTTACGTTGATATTCCTAACTTTGCATTGTCAAACCCGCCAATCTCAGCCACATGACCCGATCCTCACGACCGGCAATTTCAGTTATCGTGCCGTGCCACAACGCCCAGTCGACCATAGAGCGCACCTTGCGCTCGCTGGCCTCTCAGCCCGACCCCCGGTCGGGAGCGTTGGAATATGTCATCGTGTTGGATTATCCCGACGATTCCACACCCGCAATTGTGGAGCGCCTCGTGGCTGAGCTCCCCGGCCTCCGTGACCGCGCGGTGGTGATAAGCCANGACCGCAACCGCGGAGCCGCTCAGGCCCAGGCCACAGGCATGCTTGCCGCGCGTGGCGAATGGCTCGGGCGTGTCGACGCCGACGACTATGTTTCGCCCCGTTATTTCAGCGACCTGCTCAGCGCCGCCCTGCTCGGAAAAGCGCTCGTAGCGGTAGCGCCAATGGCGATCGAAACCGGCTCTGACCGGCCCTCTGAGATACTCAAGCCTCAGCCGCTCAACGACCTCAACTCGCTGATGCTCAACACAGTCAACTTCTCGTTAGCCAACAAGCTGTTTCATCGCAGCGTGGTGCTGGGCTCCGAGCCGCTGATGCCTGTCGAGGGGATGGACTGCTGGGACGACCTCTCGGTGGTGGCGAGAGTGCTGGCTCTCCGCCCTGAGGTGGCCTATACCGACGCGGAGACACTCTACCACTACACGGTGTTGCCCGGCAAGAAATCGCTGTCGCGTGCCGCCAAAGAGAAGATTCTATCCGACCACATTGCCTGTGCCCGAATGATTGAAAGCTGGATGAAAGAGCATGGCCTCGCAGGGCAATACGCCCCCTTTNTCAACCGNCTGAAATTTATCAGCAAGGTGAAATATCTGCGCGGCCAAAACCGCGACGTCAGGGCCTGGAAAGAAACCTTNCCCGAAGTCANCTCTCTCGCCGCNNANATCGGAGGCCTNCCNCTGTGGCAGCGNCTCGCCTTTATGGCCGTCGACAAGCTNCCCGCNGGGGTGACCTCNGCCGTGGCTAAATTATTTTAATCCGTCAGGGCCGTAGAGATAGCGGCGAATCGACCGCTTGGGAGTTTTGAGAAACTCCTCCTTCATGGTGAGATGGCGTGCTATCTTGCTATAGGCGGGCAGACTCTCGTTAACCTTTCTAACATTTGCCTCGATAAGCTTTTCGATAGCATCATCGTCGAGCTGATGCTGAGCCACATATTCGGGATCGGGATGAATCAGGGCCACCAGGCGCCCTTTCTCATCATCCACCACCACGCTCTCGCTCATCCCCTCGAGATTGTTGATCATCTGCTCAAGCTCCTCGGGATAGATATTCTGACCCGAGGGGCCGAGAATCATGTTTTTGTTTCTGCCTCTTATCGAGATAAGCCCCTGCGCGCTGAGGGTGCCTATATCGCCGGTATCCATCCAGCCGTCGCTCTTGATCACGGCCTCGGTGGCTTCGGGATTCTTATAATAACCCTTCATCACGTTGTCGCCCTTCACCTCGATAGTGCCGGGAGTGTTGGCGGGGTCGGGCGAGTCGATTCTGATTTCCATGCGGTCAACGATATGGCCGCAGGTGCCGGGCTGTTGCTCGTTCCATGCCGCATAGCCCACCAGCGGGCCACACTCGGTCATGCCGTAGCCAACGGTGAAGGGAAATTTCACCTTGCGCAGAAATTGCTCCACATCTTGACTCAGGGCTGCGCCGCCGATAATCATCTCCTGAAGCTTTCCGCCAAACACATCAATGAGCTTCTTGCGTATCGAGCGGTAGACAAACGTGTTGATGACAGGGATACTCAGCAGACGCTTCATCTTGGGAGTCTCAAGCTGGGGGAACACCTTTTTGCGGATAATCTTGTCAACCACCAGAGGCACCGATACCACAAGCTTCGGTTTAACCTTGGCAAAGGCGCTGAGAATCACAGCCGGCGAGGGGGTGCGGGTAACGAAATTGATGTTGCAACCCTTCACAAAGGGGTGGAGAAGATCAACCGTCAGGCCGAACATGTGGGCCAGCGGAAGCATACACACCGTAGCGTCGCCCGGCTTGAGGAACTGCAGGCCGTCGATACTATATTGCACATTGCTCCAGATGTTGCGCTCGGTGAGCATCACCCCCTTGGGCGAGCCGGTAGAGCCNGANGTGTAGTTGATCATCACCACCTCGTCGGGCTTCACGTCGGCATATTCGAGNCGNGTGGGATTGATTCCGGCGGGATATTTCTTCTCCACCTCANGGGCCACACCCGCAAGAGCTTTTGAAACCACCGTCGACTTGCCCAGCTCATAGAGGGCGAGCGGCATATCGGTGTCGATGGCTATGACGCCGAGCAGCTTGTCAAGGCCCGAGGTGTGAGGCTCGACGGCGCGCCACACCTTATCGTCAACCAGCAGCAACCGCGCGTCGCTGTGAACGGTAAGCTTCACAATGTCGGCGGGAGCGAAATCGGGCAGAATCGACACCGCCACGGCGCCATAGGTCACGATGGCGAGAAAAGCCACACCCCAACGGGCTGAATTGTGGGCGCAGATGGCTATATGCTCGCCACGCTTTATGCCGGCGAGCGAGAAAGCGGCGTGCATACGCGCTATGGCCTGNGCGGTCTGGAGATAGGAGTANGAGAAACGNTGGCCGTCGATGTCGGTAAGAGCCTGACGGGCGCTATTGTCGGCTATCGCTGCCGCGATATATTTGTTGAGGGTTGGCTGAGGTGTCATGTTCTACTTGTTTTTCAATAGTTTTGGTTACNGNCNCCNTNNANNGNNGCCTTGAATTTCGGTATGAGGGAAAAGAGCGTCATCGGAGAGTTTAAGCCTTTCACCTCTACTTTACAACAAGCAAAGTTACTACATATTTCACTAACGTCGCAATTTTTATTAATTTTGCAGGTAATTATGTCACTCAGCAATTTAAATTCCTCCCCAAGCAAGGTGCGTGTGGGCCTCATAGGGCTCGGCCACAGAGGTCTTGCCACACTGCGCCGTTTCGCCCTCATAGCTCAGGCCGAGGTTGTGGCTTTGTGCGACAGGCTTCCCGACGCTCTCCGGGCGGCGCTGCCCCTCCTGCCCCCCTCATCCGGGCAGCCGCAGCTCTATGTCGACTGGCAGGAGCTTGTGGCGGCCGACGGCATCGACCTCGTGTATATCTGCACCGACTGGGGCAGCCATGCGCCCATCGCCCTGGCAGCCATGCGTGCCGGCCATGATGTGGCGGTCGAGGTGCCCCTTGCCGTGACCATCGAGGAGTGTCGGGAGATAGTGGCCGTGAGCCATGCCACAGGCCGCACCTGCACCATGACCGAAAATTGCTGTTATGACCCCTTCCACCTCGCCCAGTTCTCAATGGTTGAGAAAGGTCTGCTGGNCACAATNACCCACCNCGAGGGTGCCTATATCCATGACCTCCGCCNCGACCTTGAGGGCNCCCGCAAATGGTATGTGGAGATGGGGCGCGCCAACGGCGCCAATCCCTATCCCACCCACGCCATAGGCCCGATATGTCAGCTCATAGCTGCCGCCGACCGCGGCTGCGACACCCCCGACCGCCCGGTGGCCCTGATGTCGATGAGCTCGTCGATAACCCCCGACGGCCCCAACACCACCCTTGTGCGCACCGCCCGCGGCCGCTCCATCATGCTGCAATATGACATCTCGACCCCGCGCCCCTATTCGAGGATTCAGATGGTGTGTGGCTCAGAGGGCTATTCGGCCAAATATCCCGAAATGATAGTTCAGGCCGACTCGATCAACGGCGGCCAACCGCTGCGCGGCGAGCAGCTGAGCGAGTGGCTTGCCCGCGAGGCTCACCCCTGGGTGAGGGAATATGAGGCTGATGCCCGTAGGCTCGGCGTTGACAATCTCATGAACTATATCATGGACCGCCGCCTGTTTGACAACATCCTCAACTCCCGCCCTCCCGACATATCGGTGGCCGACGCAGCCCTGTGGTCGTCGTTCGCCCCCCTCACGTCGATGTCGGTCAAAGGGGGAGGCATAGAGGTAGAGATACCCGACTTCCACACACCCCTGACATAATCCCCGCCGGCAAATTTGTCGGGCTGAGATTAAGTAAAATCCGCCGCTAATCAGTAACTTTGCAAAGCCAACAATCCTGAAATCGAAATGAACTCACAATCATCCGGTCATCCTGCCGACCAACCGGGAGCTTCCCCCTACACCCGAGGTGCACGCGACGGACTCGGCTTCGGCCTCTTTCTCGCGCTGATGTTTCTCAGCGTGGTCTATTCGGGTCAGCACGCATGGCTTTCGCTTGTGGCTTTCGCCATGATGCTGTCGGTGCCCTTCATCATCTACCGCTGCCTGCGCCGCAGCTATGTCACCGATCAGGGCACCACCCTGCTGTCGTCGCTCTGGATGCACGGCATCATGATATTTCTCTGCGGGGCGATAATCTCGGGATTGGTCGAAGTGGTGTGGTTTAAATATGTCAACCCCGGCTTTGTGGTCGAGCAGATGAAGCTCATGATCGAGCTCTACAGCGACTATCCGTGGGAACGCGGCCGCGAAGTAGCCTCGCTCCTCCAGTCGATGATCGACAACAACATGGTGCCCTCAACCATGGCGATAGTCACCGAGATGATATGGCTGAGTGTGTTCAGCGGCTCGCTCCTCTCGGTCATCATGGCGCTGCTCGTCAGGGCACGCAAGATTCCCGCCTCTCCCCGAAAAGATTAAACAACCCCCTCAAATATATCTAAATCTCTGTTTGCGTGGATATTTCAGTAATCATCCCATTATATAACGAAGCCGAGTCGCTCCCCGAGCTTGAAGCATGGATAGAGCGCGTAATGGCTCAGAACGGATTTTCTCACGAGATAATCTTCATCGACGACGGCTCGACCGACGACTCATGGAAAGTGATCGAAGCCCTTGCCGCAAAAAATCCCGCCGTGAGAGCCGTGAGATTCCGCCGCAACTACGGCAAAAGCCCCGCCCTCTACAACGGTTTTGCCCTTGCACAGGGAGATGTGGTGATAACCATGGATGCCGACCTGCAGGACTCTCCCGACGAAATTCCCGAGCTCTACCGCATGATTACCGAGGACAACTATGACCTCGTGAGCGGCTGGAAGCAGAAGCGCTACGACCCCCTCTCGAAGACCATCCCCACCAAACTCTTCAACGCCACCGCCCGCAAGGTGAGCGGCATCCGCAACCTCCACGACTTCAACTGCGGCCTCAAGGCTTATCGCAACGAGGTGGTGAAGCATATCGAGGTCTATGGCGACATGCACCGCTACATTCCCTATCTCGCCAAGATAGCCGGATTTAACCGCATCGGCGAAAAGGTGGTTCATCACCAGGCCCGCAAATACGGCAAATCGAAATTCGGTCTCGACCGCTTTGTCNACGGCTACCTCGATCTGGCCACATTGTGGTTTACCGGCAAATTCGGCGTAAGACCCATGCACTTCTTCGGCCTGCTCGGCTCACTGATGTTTCTGCTCGGCTTCATAGCCATCATAGTGGTGGGAGTGACCAAGCTCTACAATCTCTATGNNGGAAGGCCCTACATACTCGTCACCGACNCCNCCTATTTCTTCNTCTCNCTCACAACGATGATAATAGGCTGTCAGCTGTTTCTCACCGGATTTATCGGCGAGCTGGTGGTGAGAAACTCCTCCTCGCGCAATCATTACGAAATCAAACAGACCATTAAAACCGACCTCTGAATATGTCAATCGACTCAAACGCCTATCCCGCTCTCTACAACGTGATCAAATCGCGCAAAAGCACCCGCAGATACCTGCCCGACGATGTTGACCACGACCTCGTCAACGCTGTGCTCGACGCTGCCCGCCTCGCTCCTTCGGCCTGCAATCTCCAGCCGTGGCGTTTCTATGTCATCACCCGCGACATGGCCGAGCTCCGTCAGGCCGTCATCAAAAGCTACGACCGCTCCTGGATAGCCGAGGCGCCTGTCTATATCGTGGCCTGCGGCGACCACTCCGAGGCGTGGCATCGCGCCGACGGCAAAGACCACACCGACATCGACGTGGCTATCGCCGTTGAGCATATCTGCCTCGCCGCCGAGAGCCTCGGGCTGGCGACCTGCTGGGTGTGCAACTTCCTCGCCCCCCAATTGTCAGAGGCTCTTCAGCTGCCGGAGTCAGTCGAGCCGGTGGCCATCATTCCCCTCGGATATTCGGCCAAAGCCCCCGACACCTACCGCAACACTCCCCGCAAACCGTTAGACGAAATCGTTAAGTGGGGAATATGAGACTATCGGGTCGGATAGCGCTGACACTCGCCGCTGCAATAATCTTTGCGGCGGGGGTCTTCGTGTCGTCATGCAACTCGGGCGGATGCACCGAAAACCAGACCAGTGTGCCCCGCGCCGGATTTTATGACATGGCGACCCTGAGCCAGATTGCGCTCANCGGAGTGGAGATAGGCGGAGTGGGCGCGCCCAACGATTCGCTCCTCGCCACNGGCCTGANNGCCATCCGCGAAGTCTACCTGCCGNNNAGAGCCAACCGCGCCACGNCATCATTCTTTTTCCGCTATCTCGTGGCCAACGATTCGACCGGCCTTCTCTCCCCCCGCGACACCATCACCATCGACTATACCACCACCCCCTATTTCGCCTCCGAAGCGTGTGGCGCTATGTATCGCTACACCATCACCCGCATCTCCCACACCTCGCTGATGATCGACTCGGTGGCGCTCACCGACTCGGTGATCAACAACCTCGACATAGAGCGGCTGAAAATCTTTTTCAGAGACGACAGCGAAATCGAGGAGGATGAGAATGAAGAAAATCCCTTTATGTGAGCATTGACATGAAACAGATTGCGATTTTTCTTCTCACATTAGTAATGACCGCAGCGGCGGCCTCAGCTGCCCGCACCGGGGTGATGAGCGGAGTGTGGCAGAGCGCCGACACCACAGCTGTCGCCCTACCCGACTCGCTGCTCACCTCTCCCGCCGACTCGGCGGCAGTCATCCCCGCGCCCGAGGCTCAGACGAGAGCCCGGCGCAACCCGCTCGACAACAAGCGCACCATCACCCCGGTCAATGTGCGCGACCGCTCTCAGGCCGAGCGCGACCACCAGCGGCTCACCAATCAGCTCACCCAGAAAAAAGTTGACCGCAGCGCCGTGAAAGAGGTTATGACCGACGACGGCTCAAGCTATTTTCTCGACACAGTTGCCAATGTAATCCTGCCCGACTCGATAGCCGACATGTTCCGCCCCAAGAATCTCTATCCCCGCTTCACCTCGGTGACCGTGGGAGTGAATCTGTGGGACCCCTTCATGCGTCTGCTCGGCCAGGAATATGGCGGAATAGAGTTCTGGGGATTGCTGAGTCTCCACAACCGTTTCAACCCCATCGTGGGAGTGGGTGTGAGCAGTGCCGACGTCTCGCCCGACGAGTCAAATTTCAGATGGAAGTCAAAGCTCGCCCCCTATTTCAACATCGGCATATTGTATAATGTGTTCTATAACAACTCGCCCGNCTATCAGCTGCTGGTGGGNCTGAGATATGGCATAACCCACTTCAANTATGAGGTNGTGGATGTCTCCACCCCTCCCGGCTACTGGAACGACCCGACTACATTCACCATACCNCAGTGCAGCTCCACGGCGGGATATATCGAAGTGTCGCTCGGAGTGAAAGTCAAGCTGGTAAGCAATCTCAGCGCCGGGTGGCAGTTTAAATTCCGCACCATAGCCCACGAGAGCAACGCCCCCTACGGTGAGCCGCTCGTCATTCCGGGATTCGGCAAGCGCACCAACAATTTCGGAGTGGGATTGTCGCTGATGTATACCCTTCCGTTGAACATCACACCCCGCCCGGGAGTTAAAAAAGATAAGAAATAACCTTATTAACTTAACCCCCGAACCATAATCAACTATGAAAAGAATCATAATCATCGGCGCAAGCTCGGGCATAGGCCTCAAGGCAGCCGGCAGATATGCCGAAATGGGCTACCGCATAGGCATGGCCGCCCGCCACACCGACCCCATGAAGCAGCTCCAGGCGCGCTATCCCGATCAGATAGAGGTGACCGGCCTCGATGTCACCGCTCCCGACGCCACACGCAAGTTTGAGGAGCTGATTCAGCTCACCGGCGGCATGGATGTGTTGCTCTTTGCCTCGGGTGTGGGATTCAACGACACCGACCTCAACGACTCCATCCTCACCAACACTCTGATGGTGAATGTTGTGGGATTTGCCCGCATAGTTGCCGAAGCCTATAAATATTTCCGTCGCACCGCCAACGACACTCCCGGCCACATAGCCGTGATAACCTCGGTGGCTGCCACCAACGCCCTCGGGTCGGCCGCCGCCTACAGCGCCTCAAAGCGTTTTCAGCGCCAGTTTATCGACTCGCTGCGCCAGCTTGCCATTCACCAGAAGGTCAATGTAAAATTCACCGACATACGCCCCGGATTCATACGCACTCCCCTGCTCGACCCCTCGACCGACTACCCCATGATCATGAGTCTCGACGAGGCGATGCCCCTCATCATCAACGCCATCGAAAAGGGCAAGGAAGTGGCTACAATCAACACCCGCTGGCGCATTGTCAACGCCCTCTGGAGCCTGATACCCACCTGTGTGTGGCGTCACCTCTATGTGGGCATCTCGGGCGACACCCCCAAAATCGAAGCCTCACTCCCCACCAATCTCCCGATAATTTCCAATTTCAGGTAACATTTCATAAAAGATTCCCCAATATGTCAAACACCACTACCCTGCCTATAGCCCTTTGCAGCGATCACGCCGGCTATGAGCTGAAATGCATCATCGAAAACCATCTCACTCTCGCCAACCGCGAGTTTAAGGATTTCGGTACCACCTCGGAGGAGTCGTGCGACTATCCCGACTTCGCCCACCCCTGCGCCGAGGCCGTAGAGCAAGGGCATTGCTACCCCGGCATCGCCATGTGCGGCTCGGGCAACGGCATCGCCATGACCCTCAACAAACATCAGGGCATCCGTGCCGCCATCTGCTGGACCGTTGAGCTCGCCCGCCTCGCCCGTCAGCACAACGACGCCAACGTGTTGGTGCTCCCCGCCCGCTTCATCGACTCGACCCTCGCGCTTGAGATTGTCGACGAATTTCTCTCTACCCCCTTCGACGGAGGCCGTCACGAGCGCCGCATCGCCAAAATACCTGTTGGCGGTTCTGAAAAATGATAACCGATAGCCCGGTGAGGGGGCGCTTCGCCCCCTCGCCTACCGGGCGTATGCACCTCGGCAACCTCTTCACCGCCCTGCTGTCATGGCTGTCGGCCAGGAAAGCGGGTGGCAAGTGGGTGTTGCGCATCGAGGATCTCGACCCTCAGCGGTCGCGCTACGAATATGCCCGCCGCATAGAGGAAGATCTCCACATTCTCGGTCTCGACTGGGATGAAGGGGGTGTTGACAACCTCGGNCCCTGCGGGCCTTATTGTCAGAGTCAGCGCCATGANNTCTACCTCGACGCNCTCGAAACCCTGCGCCGGTCGGGNTTGCTCTATCNCTGCCGCTGCACCCGCGCNGACCTTCACGCCTCATCNGCNCCTCATGCCTCCGACGGCNGGTTTGTCTATGGAGGCAAATGCCGCNCCGCCGACCTGCCCCGCGTCATGACCCCNGAGCAGNTTNTCCAACCGGTGGCCNTGCGTGTGGCCGTGCCCCGGANCACCATAGNGTTTTCCGACGGGGTATATGGCCCTCAGGCCATCGACCTCGCCGCTGAATGGGGCGATTTCATAGTGCGGCGCGCCGACAAGGCGTGGGCCTATCAGCTGGCCGTGGTGGTCGATGACGCCATGATGGGCATCACCGAAGTAGTGAGAGGGGTTGACCTCCTCTCATCGGCTGCTCCACAGATATGGCTCCACAGGCAGCTCGGCTATGAGCCGCCGCGGTTCGCTCATCTTCCCCTGATATGCAACGCCGAGGGGGTGAGACTCTCCAAGCGCGACGCCTCGATGGGCATGGAGGCCCTGCTCGCGCGATACACTCCCCGCGAGATAATAGGGCGCCTCGCCCGGATTGCCGGCCTGCTGCCCGAGCCCGAGCCTGTCACACCCTCCCAACTCCTCCCCCTCTTCTCATCTCTGGCCGACACCGTCGCCCCCACACCCTCAATCATAATACCCTCATCCGACCAATGAACCGCAACAAGCAATTTGAGACATACTTCAAGCGCTACTACACCGCTCTGGGCATGTATGTTACGCGCATTTGCCGGGATGCGCAGGAGGCTGAGGATATTGTTCAGGAAACCTATTCTATTGCGTGGGAAAAATTTGCCGGCCTGCCTCTCCCCGACAATTTCAGAGCCTATCTCTATCGCGTGGCTCACAATCTTACGATCGACAGGCTCAGGTCGGCCCAATCAAAGGAATCAGCCCTAACAATAGAGGATATAAAAGATATCGAGCCGACCGACGAGCAGATCGACACCTCGGAGAGAGATGCCCGTCTATGGGTTGCCATAAGCGAGCTGCCGCAGCGATGTCGCGAAGTTTTCCTGTTGAGCAAACGCGACGGCCTCTCAAACGCCGAGATAGCCGAAGAGCTCGGCATATCTGTCAAAACGGTTGAAAATCAGATGACCAAAGCCTTTAAGGCGCTCCGCTCTTCGCTCGAACCCGACAAGGGCAAAGTGTTTTTCCTGCCTTTTCTGTAAATTTTTTGCGCGCGGCATAGGGGTATTCCCGATAATCCTCGTCCTAGCTATAAAGTTAATAAAATTCTCACTATGGCTAATCAGAAGAAACTTGAAGAGGATATTCAGTTTGTCACCCGCTATTACCGCGACGACACGCTGCTGCCGGCCAGAGGGTGGCGCCTGTTCCGCGCCAATCACGGCATCTCCGCCTTCCGCCGCAACATAGCTGCCGCCGCCGTGGCGCTGATAGTGCTNTCGGCCTCGGCTTCATTCTATTTCTATCTCCGCACCAACGCGCCCTCATCACCTCAAACCGAGCTTTCNACTCCCGCNCCCACNGTGGCGCTTGCCGAGACAAAGCAGAAAATCGAGTTCCGCGACGCNGACCTCTCTGAGGTTGTGGCCGAAATCGAAAAGATCTATGATGTGAAGATCACCGGNCTNCCCCAACAGGAAATCAAAGTGANCATCTCCTATGAGGGCACCGCCGCCGAAGTTGTCGAGACNCTCAACGAGCTTTTCGACACCGAGCTNNCCATCGAAGNCTNANACCGAAACTCCCNCCAAGCAATGAAAAGAAGCATCATCCTTGCGCTGATCATTGCCGCNGTGCTGAGTGTCAGCGCTCAGAACGTNACNCTCCGCGCCACCGACCGCGATGCCGAGAGCGTGTTTGCCGAACTTCTCCAACAGACAGGCAAAAACTTCATCTACCCCGCCGGACTGCTCAACAACATGAAGGTGAGCGTCAATGCCCGCAACACTCCCCTCACTGAGGTACTCGACAGGATGTTCAGCGGCACCGGAATCACCTACAATATCAAGGGCAACAACGTCACCCTGCGCCGCGCCGACCGCAAGCAGGCGGCCAAGCTCACCGTAAGCGGCTTTGTGAAAGAGGCTGCAAACGACGAGGTGCTCGTAGGCGCCACGGTGTTTGATCTCACCTCGGGCAAAGGCACCACTACCAATGCCAACGGCTTCTACTCCCTCACGATTCCCGAAGGAAAGGTTAACCTCAAGGTGCAATATGTGGGTTTCGACCCTTACCTCACCGGTGAGTTCATGCTCACCCATAATACCCGCCTCAATGTCTCCCTCACCAAAGCCCGCGAGCTTAAGGAGGTCACCGTTCACGGCTCGGTCAACAATGCCAAAGCGATGTATGCCCCCGAGATAGGCAGCCTCAACCTCACCCGCTCGACCATCAAGGCCACCCCGGTGATATTCGGAGAGAGCGACGTGGTGAAGACCCTGCAGCTTGAACCGGGCATCTCGGCCGGCATAGAGGGTATGGCCGGCATGTATGTTCACGGCGGCGACACCGACGAAAATCTCTTTATGCTCGACAACATTCCGCTCTATCAGGTAAACCATTTCGGCGGATTGTTTTCAGCCTTCAATGTCGACGCCCTGCGCAACGTGGATTTCTATAAAACCTCCTTCCCCGCCAAATATGACGGCCGTCTCGCCTCGTTTATGGATGTCCACACCAAAGACGGCTCCCTCAAGGAGCATCACGGCAGCTTCCGCCTCGGCCTCACCTCGGGAGCCTTCGACATCAACGGCCCCCTGGGGAAAGACCGCACCTCATATTCCTTTGCCATACGTCGCTCATGGTATGACCTGCTCACCATTCCCGCCCTTGCGATAATGAATAAGGTCAACAAAGACCACAACACTCATTTCGGCTATGCCTTTACCGACATCAACGCCAAGGTAAACCACAACTTCTCCGACAAGTCGAGCGCCTTCCTGATGTTCTACTATGGCGAGGATTATGTCAACGTGGGCGACGACGACAAGAAAAAAGCTAATAATTATTATGTAGGTAATATCGTCGCTCCGGNNCCTCCTCCCGGCGACGGCACCGAGAACCTGCCCGACAATTCCTATTCCGAGACGAGAGCCAAACTGAGGTGGGGCAACATCGTGGCCTCGGCAGGGTGGAAATATATTTTCTCACCCAAGCTCTATGGCGAGCTGACCGGCGCTTTCACCCGCTATTTCTCCTCGCTCCGCAGCCACAAGGATGAATATGACATCACCGGCGACGTGGTCAATTCGTTTAACCGCACCGCCTATACCCACCACAACAACATCAACGACATCATTGCCCGCGCCGACTTCAACTATCTCATCAGCACCGAAAACAAGCTCGACTTCGGCGCCTCNTACACTCANCACTCNTTCCTCCCCACGCGCGCNGTTCACACCCTCTCGAAAGAGGACGAGGAGGCCAAGCTCTATGACGATGTGCCCCNCTATCGCGCCAACGAGATGAATTTCTATCTGTCTGACGACTATTCGTTGGGCAACCTGCTGAGACTCAACGCGGGAGTTCACTACACGATGTTCAACATCGGCGGCAAGACCAAGAGCGCCCTCTCGCCACGCTTCTCGGTGCGCTTCACACCTAAGGATAATCTCGCGATAAAGGCTGCCTATTCGCGCTCGGCTCAGTTCATACACCAGCTTGCCGAAAGCAACATCTCGCTCCCCACCGACCAGTGGATTCCGATTACCGGCGACCAGAAGCCGCAGACTGCCGACAAGGTTGCCCTGGGCGGCTATTGGTCAACCCGCGACAAGCAGTTCACCCTCTCGGTAGAGGCCTATTATAAATGGATGCGCAACCTCATCGACTATACCGACGACTATTATCTCGNGCCCCCCTCGGAGAGCNGGACCAAGAAACTGGNTNNNGGCGAGGGTCGTTCCCACGGCATNGACTNCANGCTCTNCAAANAGTNTGGCACCANCACCNNNCATGTNGCNTANTCGCTCCTTTGGGCCGACCGCCGCTTCCCCGACAAAAACAAAGGGCTCTGGTTTCCCGCCCGATTTGACAACCGCCACAAAATCAACATTGCCCTCGGCTGGAAAATCAATCCCAAATGGGAGATCGGCGCCTCATGGACAGGCATGAGCGGCAACCGCATCACCCTCCCCCTGCAGTGCTGGAACGACCCCTCTCTCGGCCCGTGGAGTTTCGACATGATCTATTATGAGTCGACCAACAACTACCGCCTGCCCTTCTATCACCGCCTCGACCTCTCGGCCACACGCCACACCCGCCGCGGCTACTGGACCTTCAGCGTCTATAACGCCTATTGCTATATGAATGTCATTGCCGTGAGACGCGACTCCGGCTGGCTCAACGGTGAGATGATCGACATGTTTCAGCATGTCAGGGCCATCCCCATCATCCCCTCGGTGTCATATACCTGGCTCTTCTAATCAACTCCCGACTAATCCCGACAACTCCCGATTAATCCCGAAAATCTCGATAAAATGAAATCAATCTATACCGCTCTTATCCTCTCGCTCTCCCTCCTCCTCTCAGGCTGCTACACCTACTTCGAGCCTGACCTGCCGAGCACTCCCGTAGTGTGTCTCAACTCGCTCATCACCGCCGGCGAGAAAATCTCGGTCGAGGTGACCCGCACATGGCGATATTCCGAAGGCCACCCCGAGGCCGGCGACATCGACATCAACCTCAACGAGGCTGAAGTTTCGCTCTATGTCAACGGCCAATTTCAGGAAACCCTCACTCTCACTCCCCCCGATGACCCCTATAAAAAGGTAAGAAGCTATTATGAAAGCTCATATATACCCCGATGTGGCGACAAGCTGAGGATTCACGCCGTCGACAAGACCTATGGTGAGGCTGAGGCCGAAGTTACTCTGCCCGACCCCGTGAAGATCGACAATGTCAAGACCTTCATCAAGAAAAACAATTCAAAATACTCAGAGGAGACCAACACATTCACCTCAAGCTTTGAGATGGTGCTCAATGTATATTTCACCGACCCCGCCTCTGAGGAAAATTACTACATCTTCGACCTCCCCACCTACCGCAGCATACACTATGAGGATGACGACGCGACCGTTTTCGTGCCCATAGCCGAAAGCCTCTCCCTCTCCCCCGACTACAGCTTCGAGCCAATCTTCTCCGAGCATATCACCCCCGTCGAAACCATCATCACCGATGCCTACGGCCTCTATACCGTGTTTTCCGACCGTCAGATTTCAGGCAAGCAATACTGTCTGGAAATTCCCCTCAGCGGCCGCTATAACTGCGACTACACCCACCATCCCGACCTCAACGACAAGCTCACTCTCGACGTAAATCTCAACCACATCTCAACCGAATATTACAGCTACATGCTGTCGCTATGGGCTGCTACCGAGGGTATAAGCGGAGCCTTGGGAGGAGTAGGACTGGGCGATGCCGTGTTTGAGCACAGCAATGTGTCGTCGGGGGCAGGCATCATAGCCACTCAGGCCACATTTACCTTCCCCCTGCCTATCCACGATATTCTTCAGGAATAAAACTACTTGGCGCCCAACAGCAGGCAGGCGTCGCCATAGCTCAGGAAGCGGTAGCCCGAGTCGAGCGCGTGGCGGTAGAGGTCTCTCCACCGCTCGCCGACAAAGGCGCTCACGAGCAGCAGCAGGGTTGACCTTGGCTGATGGAAGTTGGTGATGATATTGTCGACCACCCTGTATTTATAGCCGGGCACAATGATAATGCGCGTCGAGGCGGTGAGATAGTCGGCGCCGGTCTTGTCGAGATGTCTCACCAGCGCCTCTAAAGCTTCCTCAACACTCAGATTCGGATGGTCGGGAGAATAGGGATACCATTGCTCCACGCGGTCGAGGTTCATGCCCGAAGCGGCCATGCAGCCGAGATGATAGAGGCTCTCGAGGGTGCGCACCGAGGTGGTGCCGACGGCGGTGACGGGGCGGCGGCGCTCAGCCAGCTCGGCTATCAGCGCGCGGCTCACCGAGATAAATTCAGAGTGCATGTCATGGTCGGCGATAGTGTCGCTCTTCACNGGCTTGAATGTTCCCGCCCCGACATGCAGGGTGAGAGTNCGCCGCTCGATACCCTTTTCGGCGAGGCGCCCGAGAAGCTCGGGAGTGAAATGCAATCCNGCNGTCGGAGCNGCCACCGACCCCTCCACACGCGAAAACACTGTCTGATAGTCGCGGCTGTCGCTCTCTTCCGAGCTGCGGTTGAGATAGGGAGGAATAGGTATCTCGCCCGCGGCGGCGATGATCTGCGAAAACGACACCTCCTTATTATCCCAGCTGAACTCTATGACTCTGGCGGCTGAATCGCCTTCGGCCGGAGTGTCGGCCTTGCGGGCGGTGAGAATCACCTCACCAACCCCCTCGATGTCAACAGGCAGCGTGAGCTCCCCCGATTTCCAGCGCTTGCTGTTGCCCACGAAGCAGGTCCATGAGCAGCCGCTCGTAGAGGCAAACGAGCAGGCATAATCAACCGGCTCGACCGGCTCAAGCACAAATACCTCTATCAGCGCGCCGGTCGACTTTCTGAATCTCAGCCTCGCGTTGATGACACGCGTGTCGTTGGCCACGAGCAGGCTGTTGGCGGGGAGCAACTCTATGATGTCGCTGAAAAGATAATCTCCCGTCGTAGCGTCGGGATAGCTCACGAGCAGCTTGCAGCTGTCGCGCTGAGCCAACGGATAGGTTGCGATACGCTCGTCGGGCAGAGGATAATCATAATCCTCTATTCTGATTTCTTCCGGATCAACACGCTTTGCGGGGGTAGCCTCCTGATTTGTCATAGTCTCTGATTAGTTTTTCTTCTCACAAAATTAGTCAAATCATTCCGATCTGCCAAGAATATGGGGGCGCCGACCAAACATTATTATTCAGCCCGATGTTATAAGGATGTAAAAACACCTTTAAACCTTATCTCAAACCCCTCTAATCTATAAAGCTATGAACAACGACAAATACGTTTGCGAAGTATGTGAATGGGAATATGATCCCGCAGTAGGTGANCCCGACAACGGCATNGCCCCCGGAACCGCTTTTGAGGATCTTCCCGACGATTGGGTATGCCCCGTGTGTGGTGTAGGTAAAGACCAGTTCCGCAAGGAAGACTGACCGGCCCCGACGATATTATAAGCGCCTCTTATTCGCCACGCGACCGGGAGGCGCTTGATTTTTCACAAATCTGATTCACTATTTAAACACGAAAGGAAATTATCAAAATGATTACAATTACAGTTTGGAGCGACTTCGCTTGCCCTTATTGTTATATNGGCGAAACACGCCTTGAAGATGCTATCCGTCAGCTTTCTCTTGACAATGAAGTTGAGATCAACTATCGCGCNTTNGAGCTCGATCCCTCGGCTCCCAAAGAGGTGACCACCACCACTCCCGAGCGTTTTGCCATGAAATANCGCATGTCGCTTGAGGATGCNGAAAAGCAGATTGAGGAAATCTCGAAGCTCGGCAAGGATCTCGGCATAGATTTCCGCTACTCCACCACACTGTATTCCAACACCCGCGACGCCCACAGGCTCATGAAGCTCGCCGAGCACGACTATGACCGTGCCACCGTCGGGAAGCTCAACCAGGCTCTTTTTGATGCCTATTTCACCCGCAATCTCGTGCTCTCCGACCACAAGGTGCTTACCGACATCGCCAAATCGGTGGGTATGGATGAGACTAAGGTTAAGGAGGTGCTCGATTCTGACAGATATGACGACGAAGTGAGGTTTGACGAGCGCGAGGCCGCTATGAGAGGTGTGCGCGGTGTGCCCTATTTCGTTATCAACGGCGAAATGGCCATTCCCGGTGCAATGTCGCTCGAAGGTTTCCGCGCCGCCCTCGAGAGAGAGGTCAAGAGAGCCGAACTTCAGTCAAAAGCCACTGAGACCGAGCGCCCGCATCAGTGCGGCCCCGACGGCTGTCAGCTTTTCTAAGGAGGTGACATTATGGTAAGTCTACTTGCCGTTACAGGCGTTTTTACCGAAAACTGCTATTTCTATATCGACGACCACTCAAAGTCGGGATTCCTGATTGATCCCGGGGCTCAGGCCGGACTTATCTACGACACCATTGTCAGCAACGGCTGGCATATCGAGAAGATTCTCCTCACCCACGGCCATTTCGACCACACCGGAGCGGCCTGCCAGCTGAGTGAGAAGCTCTCGGCGCCGATCTATATCTATCCCTCCGACGCCCCCTATCTTTCCGACCCCTACCTCAACCTGAGCGGTCAGTCGGGCCAACCGGTCATCATTGCTCACTATGAGGAGCTCTATGACGGCGAGACGATAAGGCTTAAGGATAACTCGAGGTTTTATCTCAAGGTTATCCATACCCCCGGCCACACCCCCGGCTCGGTGACCTATTATTCGCCCGACGACAAGGTGGCCTTTGTGGGTGATACCCTCTATGAGCATGGCCCCGGCCTGACACATTTTCCGGGCGGCAACCCCGCCGAGCTTGAGAGGTCGATCGTCGACAGGATACTCACCTTGCCCCCCGACACTCTCCTCCTCTCGGGCCACTCCTCGCCCATCACCGTCGAGAAACAACGC
>WFLX010349603.1_pt1 | contig 36040 bp, 29 predicted proteins | sample 4967041 | NCBI WGS metagenome assembly WFLX01 (sample SAMN12857096, study PRJNA449069) | gut metagenome | isolation source: stool from male and female vole | host: Microtus ochrogaster | place: USA:Florida | collected 2017
CCAAGTTCTTCGGCAATGGCTCGCGATTTGATCATTAAGCAATTCACAACGGACGTCCGATTCAGGATTTCTCTCAGTTTGGAGGGCGGTTCGACGGGAAAGCGAATCAGAAGGAAGTTCTCTTCGACAAGGGTTGCAAGTTCCGTTTCGAGAGGGTCGTCAAAAAGGGAGAAACTTTCGTCTTTTACCTCTCTAAGGTCTAATCCTCTTCGTCGCTCTCTTCGTAATCAGTCAAGTCGCAATCAGTCCATCCCATCGTGTCCGCTGATATCCTTTCTGCAAAGCCGTCGTCGTACATCGCTCGGCGGCGTTTTTTTTCATCTGGAGGAAGGGCGTCCCACTCCGCCTCCTCTCGCTTTTCTCGGGCCTTCACCTGTTTCCACGCTTCCTCGAACTCTTCGTCTGTCATATTCCAATTGATTTAAGTTTTGCNGATTTTATTGNAAAATTATAAATTTGCAAGTAATTCACANCTATNAAAGGCGAAAAANTNTATGTTNTACCANAATAAANANCATTCTTGTGGTGGNACAACATGAGTTNGAGGAANCATATTCATGGGCAAGTTCTGTTGAAGGTAAAACACGAATGACCATCAATTAAACATGAATTAGACATAAATGACACGTCCTTCTGAGTTCGTCGAACGCATGTTAGTTGCTATGTCGGGAATGTCATCATTACGGAATAAGGCGCAGGGTGCGGTTTCACGACCCCAAAATCGGAGTCCCCGACTCCGACCGACCGATGTCCCCGACTCCGATTGGTCGGAGTCGGGGACATCGATTTTGAGGGTATTTCTGTGCCCAAGCTGCACCGCAACAAGGGTGGGAATGGATGTGGCGGTGTGCATTCAATGCNGCGCATGGTGGTAGGCAATCGTTTNTTGCCCTCTATTTCNTCATAAATGCCGTTCTGCGTTTCCGATTCTCAANTAATNTCNCTACCNNTGCCACANNTATTCATCTTTNATTCGCATTCTNATGAAGACATTGGAAAAGATTTTTGCAGCGAAACTGCTGNACATTAAGGCCATNAAGTTGCANCCTGAGAATCCGTTCACATGGNCGAGCNGCTGGAAGTCGCCGTTCTATTGCGACAACCGAAAGACGTTGAGCTATCCTGACCTGCGCAACTTCGTGAAGCTGGAGATTTGCCGCGTGATTGAGGAGAACTTTCAGGAGGTGGATGCCATTGCCGGTGTGGCTACGGGTGCCATTCCGCAGGGGGCACTGGTGGCGGACGCGCTGCACAAGCCGTTTGTGTATGTGCGCAGCAAACCGAAGGACCACGGGCTGGAGAACCTGATTGAGGGTGAGTTGAAGCCCGGGATGAAGGTGGTGGTGATTGAGGACCTGATTTCGACGGGCGGCTCGTCGCTGAAGGCTGTGGAGGCTATCCGCAACAACGGGTGTGAGGTCATCGGCATGGTGGCAAGCTACACGTATGGTTTCGAGGTGGCGAAGAAGGCGTTTGACGAGGCGAAGGTGCAGCTCATCACGCTGACCAATTATGAGGCGGTGCTGGAGGTGGCGCTGGCGACTGGCTATATCACGGAGGAGCAAATTCCGGTGCTGAATGAGTGGAGAGCGAATCCGAGCGAATGGGAAAAGGATTGAGGCATGGCTAAATACGAGAGTCAAATCAAGCAAGTTCCTTACAGCCAGAGCGCGGTGTATGCCAAGCTGGCTGACCTGACGAACTTGGCGGTGATAAAGGAGCGGCTGGAGGATCCGAACGTGCAGGCGCAAATCCCTGCCGACAAGATGGGGGAGGTGCGCAACGCTGTGGAGCAGATGGAGTTCACGACCGACACGGTGAGTGTGCCCGCTGGTCCCATCGGAACGATTGCCGTGCAGATAGTGGACAGGGAACCCGAGAAGTGTGTGAAGTTCACTTCGACCAACTCGCCCGTGGGCTTCAAGCTGTGGGTGCAGATGTTGCCGACAGGCGAATCGGGGTGCAAAATCAAGGTGACGATTGACGCTGACCTGAACTTCTTCATGAAGCAGATGGTGGGCAGCCACTTGGAGAAAGGGGTGGACAAGTTTGCCGACATGCTGGCAATGATACCCTACGAGTAATTCACTTCAACGGCGAGCATGACGACGTGGCTCACCAGACGTGGGCGAATCGTCAGCCTCGTAGTACAAGAAACAATCAAAGTATGGCAGACAAATTGTGGACGAAGAATGTCTCGATGACGGAGGAGATAGAGAAGTTCACCGTGGGCAGAGACCGCGAGATGGACTTGTATCTGGCTAAGTATGACGTGCTTGGCTCTATGGCACACATCACGATGTTGCAGTCGATTGACCTGCTGACGGCAGATGAGCTGGCGGTGTTGCTGAGAGAACTGAAAGCCATCTATCGGCAAGCGGAGAAGGGCGAGTTTGTGATTGAGGAGGGTGTGGAGGACGTCCACTCGCAGGTGGAGATGCTGCTCACCCGCAAGCTGGGCGACATCGGCAAGAAGATTCATTCGGGCAGAAGCCGCAACGACCAAGTGCTCGTCGATTTGAAACTGTTCATCCGCGACCAAATCAAGGAGATTGCAGGGCTGGTGAAGAGCCTCTTCGACGAACTCATCACGCAGTCGGAGCGGTACAAGCACGTGCTCATGCCTGGCTACACACACTTGCAGGTGGCGATGCCCAGCTCGTTCGGTCTTTGGTTCGGGGCTTACGCCGAGGGGCTTGTGGATGACATGCAATATCTGCAAGCGGCGTGGAAGATTACCAATCGCAACCCACTCGGCTCAGCGGCTGGCTATGGCAGTTCGTTCCCGCTCAACCGCCAACTGACCACCGATCTGTTGGGCTTCGACTCGATGGATTACAACGTGGTGTATGCTCAGATGGGGCGTGGCAAGACGGAGCGCAACGTGGCGTTCTCGATGGCAAGCATCGCTGGCACCCTCGCCAAGTTGGCGTTCGATGCCTGCATGTTCAACTCGCAGAACTTCGGCTTCGTGAAGCTGCCAGCCGACTGCACCACGGGTTCCAGCATCATGCCGCACANGANGANCCCCGACGTGTTCGNGCTGACCCGTGCCAAGTGCAACANGCTNCAGTCGCTGCCCGTCACGGTCACGANGATTATGAACAACCTGCCCGTGGGCTACTTCCGCGACCTGCAAATCATCAAAGAGGTTTTCCTCCCAGCCTTCAACGAACTGAAAGACTGTCTGCAGATGGCTGCCTACATCATCAACAAGATGGAGGTGAACGAGCACATCCTCGACAGCACCATCTACGACCCCATGTTCTCGGTGGAGGAGGTGAACCGTCTGGCACGCGAGGGCATGCCCTTCCGCGATGCCTACAAGAAAGTGGGCCTCGACATTGAGGCTGGCAACTTCACCCCCGACAAAGACATCCACCACACCCACGAAGGCTCTATTGGCAACCTCTGCAACGACAAAATCCAAGCCCTCATGGACGAGGTGGTCAGCGGTTTCAAGTTCGAGAAGATGGAGAAGGCAGTGAAGCAACTGCTGGAAAAGAACTGACCCCAACCGACTACCGACAAACCAGAACAACCACGGCTGTGTCCCTTCACCCGAAGGAGCACAGCCGTGGCTGTTTCATGCCCAGCGTTTGCCATGTTGAATAGCCTTGCAGCTTTCGCACATCCAACAAATAAATGAAGAAAATGGTGTGAAGGGCGGGATATTTGTCTATCTTTGTCGTATAATAAGCAGGAGGGACAGAGAAACAGAAGCACGCGTGAACACAGACGAGCAAATAGCAGAAGCCGTGAAGGGCGGCGGACGGGAGGGACAATGCCTGATGGTCAACCGCTACGGACAGGTGGTCTTCGTCATGATTGCACGGCTGGTGCCGAGCGCGATGGACGCGGAGGAACTGACGCAAGACACTTTCCTGCGGGCTTTCAGCCACATCGGCAGGTATGACCCTCGACGGGCATCGCTCGCCACATGGCTCTGCCGCATCGCCTACCGACTGACACTCGACTTCCTGAAACGCCGTCGGTTGCCCGTCGTCCCGATAGACGACAACGCTGCATTGGCAGAGGACATCAGCGACGAGCAGTTGGAGGCGGAACTGAGCACAGGCAGGGAGGAACGCATACAGCAATTGGAGCTGCTGATGGACCTATTACCGCCCGACGNACGCCTGCTGCTGACGCTCCACTACTTCGAGAACCGTTCGCTGGNCGAATGNTCNTTCATCATNGACACCNNGCCACACGCTGTGNCGAACCGCCTCTANCGAATACGCAAGAAACTCCACCAAGCACTCCAGAAGATATGACGACCCACCAAGATACTGACCTGCGCGAAGCACTGCGCCGCAAGTACGCAGACACGCCGCAGTTGCCGGCGGACTTCTCCGAACNCTTGATGCAACGCCTCGCGCAGCAAGNCGAGNAGCCCAAGCGTCGGTGCGTGTGGCTATACCCAGCCGTCGGTACCGTTGCCGCCAGCCTCCTGCTGTTGCTGACACTGCAACATTATAATAATAATGTGGAGAAAACAGAGCAGCCGATGGTGGCACAAGCGATTGCCCATCAGCGCAACGTGGAGAAGCCTGTACCCCAAAAAACAAAAGAGCAAGAGCCAACACATCGTGAAAAGGTGGCACAAACACCGCCTGTGCAGTCGCCCCAGCCATCAATCTCAGCAACTGCCACTCCTGCGGAAGCGCAAATCCCCCCCCCAATAGACGAGAACCTGCACTACGCCAAGCACGAAACCGCCGACTCTACCTACCAGAAGCCCAGCCGCATGGAGGACTTCATTGCGAAGATTGCTGATTACAACCATGTGCAGGGCGAACCGCTCGAATGTTCCTCGGACAAGGCAGACACCACCATTGTCTGCACCGCCTACGTCTTCGAGGACACCGAGGAGCTGAACCTCTTTGGTCGCTTGCTGCAAGCCGCCTGTTGGTACGACAGCAAAACGCCTGGCTACCTGCTCAACTACTCATACCAGCAGTTCTTCTTCTGTCTGAAAGACCTGCACTTGGGGCTGAANTACCTTTGGATAGCCGAGCGCGTGAANGACANNATACTGCTTTACAGCACCNACTCCCCTATCGACGCAGAAGTGTCGTCAGAGTGCNTCNAGAACTATCGCAANAAACTGANACATACAAGTATTCATCAAAAAACAACAGCATTATGAAGAGAATGATTTTCCTAAGCCTTTTGGCGTTCACAAGCATCGCCATACAAGCACAACCACCCCAAAAGACGAGAGTAATCAAGACTGAGCATGTAATTGGTCCAACTTTCACTCGTGATAAAAAGACAACGACGATTAAATGGAACAGCACGGAGAACAACTCGTGGCATGAAGACATCGGCATCTTAGAGAAAGTGCCCACCACCGACATTCAATCCGTATTTCCCAACTCCTATAAGTTGATAATAGAGAATCCAGACTTTCAGGCTACAGGATGGCGGCTAACAGACGAAGGCGACAACACCGTACTGCACTGCTATCTCCACATGCCTGCCGACATCGTGACAAACCTCTGGTTAGGCAACGCCGAGAGTGTCATCCTCGACACGGAGACAGGCATCATCTATCAAGCCCAAAGCACAGTCCCAGAGCATTGTTACAACAAGGTGTTCGGCGTGAAAGGTAAAAAGGACACCGCACTCGACCTGCAAATCATCTTCCCCCGTCTGCCCGAGACGGCACAGAAGTTAGCCATCTACGGCGTTCCCAATTGGAATCTGCGAGGCTCAAAACTTGAACATCGATACTATGTGTCGCGCGAAGAGGCATACGACGATATTCCACAGTTCCATACGGCTCGCATGGTGAAGGAATCCGTCGATTACAACAAGGACAACCTCGACTCGTGGGCGGTTTACACCGACCCCCACCTCATCAAACCCGTGAAGGAAGGAACCATGGCTATTTGGCGCACACCCGATGCCACCTACTTGGCTCGTGCCACCGAACAGAACTGGCTCCGCGAGTATTACGGAAGAAACAGCAACACCATCCTCCTCGACCAGCAAGGTCGCCCATACAAGTGCAAGGAAGTCATGGGCTATCCCAACGACAACATCTTTTGGCTCGAAGGATATCCAGGCGACCACTTCGCCATCGTTGAGGTATTCGAGCCGCTGCCACTGGATGTCGCCACTTTCAGCTATATAGAACCAGAGGGAGAGCCGTTCAACGCATGGGGTGCCGACTGGAGCGGTGAAGTAATCCCCGACCTCGACGTTCAGCTACTGCGCGACAACCAACACCTGTTTGAATACCATCCACGGGTAGTCGTGAAGTGACTTCTGCCCCAACCTGAAACGGGCACAATATGACCCCAAAAATCGGAGTCCCCGACNTCGACCAATCNNNGTCGGGNATAAAGAGAGAGATTCGGCACTCAACATTTGTACCCCTTTCGTGGCAGGGTGAGAGACGGGACAGCCGCCGCCACGCCCCCCCCTTCCTACCGCCAACATAGTTGTTAGAACAGTTGAAGTAGTTCCTCTTCTGCCCCGAGGCTTTGTCCGAAACGAAGCACCGCCATTTAGAATCTTGATGGAAAATTTGTGGGATTAGGGGAGAAGTTGTACCTTTGCGACTATCAAAGCCATCAACATGGGTACGTCTCATGCCCCGTTTGGCTTTTCCATCTTCTCTAAAAGCGACTTGAACAATGATTTATAGATACAGCGGACACTCAGGGGTGCAGCTCCCCGTGCTATCGCTTGGTTTGTGGCACAACTTCGGGAGTGTGGATGACTTTTCGACCGCCACACGGATGGTGGTGAGGGCTTTCGATGCGGGCATCTGCCACTTCGACTTGGCGAACAACTATGGTCCTGTGCCAGGGTCGGCTGAGACGAACTTCGGCAGAATCATGAAGAACCAGCTGGCAAGCCATCGGGACGAGATGTTCATTGCGTCGAAGGCTGGGCACGACATGTGGCAAGGGGTGTATGGCACGGGCAGCAGCCGCAAGAACCTGATGGCGAGCTGTGACCAAAGCCTGAAACGGACAGGACTGGAGTACTTCGACATTTTCTATAGCCACCGATACGACGGGGTGACCCCTGTGGAGGAGACAATGCAGGCACTGATTGACATGGTGCGGCAGGGAAAAGCGCTGTATGTGGGCATCTCGAANTATCCGNCAGCGTTGCAGCAGCAGTGNTATAACATCCTGAAAGANGCGCATGTGCCTTNCCTGCTCTCNCANTACCGCTGCTCGNNGTTCGACCCCAAGGCAAAGAACCACAACTTCCAGATAGCCGCAGACAATGGCAGCGGCATCATCTGCTTCTCGCCGCTGGCACAAGGGCTGCTGACGGGCAAGTACAACAACGGCATTCCCGAGGGAAGCCGCGCGGCAAAGAGCACTGGTTTCCTGCAACAGAGCCAAGTGACAGCCGAACGGGTGGAGGCGGTGAAGCAGGTGGCAGCCATTGCCGAGGAGCGTGGACAGAGCATCGCACAGATGGCACTGGCTTGGGTATTAGCAGACGAGCGAGTGACGAGCTGCATTATCGGCACATCGTCGGTGGCGCAGTTAGAGAACAATCTCAAGACCCTCGACAGGCTGACGTTCAGCGAGGAGGAGATGAACCGCATCGACAACATCATTAACCAGCCTGCATTATGGTTCTGAAAGCACGTCTCCTGCTAAGTATCATTGCGCTGGTGTTGCTGACAGCGTGTACGGGCGACACCACTTCCACCTACTCGAACAGAGCACCCGTGAGAGCAAGGTTCCATGTGTTGGAATATGCCGAACTGACCCAAGCGATTGGCAATCTGGGGCAATACGCCACCATCAGAAGGCAGGTGGAGGAGGGTGTGACGAAAATCCACATGACGTGCAGCACAGGAGCCGCTTCCTACAATTTGACGGCAGAGAGCAAGGGCTTTGAGTTCGGGCTGGGCGGCTTGATTGTGGGCACTGCGCTGGGAGCGACAGGCGAACCTGCCTATATGTGTTACGATTTGGCGTGCCCCATCTGTGACCGCGCAGGACGACGGCTCACGGTGGAGGAAGGTTTGGCAAGATGTGCCAAATGCGGCGCATCGTTCAATCTGGACAAGGAAGGCATCATCTACAAGAAGCCCAGTATCGAAACGGCTGGCTCTACTCGCACACGCTTGTATCAATACCGCATCACCTACAACGGAGAGGACATCTATGTGTACAACTGACCTGAAAGACAAGGCGGCGCAAGGATTTCTGTGGGGAGCAATCAACAATGGTGCCATGCAACTGCTGAACGCTGTGTGCGGCATCATCTTGGCTCGCTTGCTGACCAAAGCCGACTATGGTCTGGCTGGCGAAGTGGCTATCTTCTCGACCATTGCCGCTGCACTGCAAGAGAGTGGTTTCCTCGCGGCATTGACCAACAGGAAAAATGCCACGCACATGGATTACAACGCAGTCTTTTGGTTCAACATCACAATGAGCCTGTGCCTGTTCATCGTGCTGTTCTTCTGCGCACCTCTCATCGTGGATTTCTTTGACGAGCCTGAATTGCTGTGGCTGTCGCGCTATGCCTTTATTGGTTTCTTCGTGGCAAGTTTTTCCATCACGCCGCGCGCCATCCTTTTCAAGCAGCTCAGAGTGAAGGAACAAGCCATCATCAGCGTGGTCTCGCTGNTAGTGGCAGGCACGGTGGNCATCCTGATGGCATGGGTGCTGTCACAACGGGGCTTGGGCTATTGGAGCATCCCCACCCAAAACACCGTCTATGTGGCGATGATCAGCATCCTCAGCTGGCACTATTCGAGCTGGAAGCCGTCGTGCAAGTTCAGTTTCCGCCCCATCCGCGAGATGTTCGGCTTCTCGTGCCGGTTACTTATCACGAATCTCTTTAATTGTTTCAACAACAGCGTGTTTGCCTTTGTATTCGGCTACTTCTACACGAAGAACGAGGTGGGTGTCTATACGCAGGCCGACAAGTGGAACAAGATGGGCAGCCAGCTCATCATCGGCATGGTGCAGGGTGTGGCGCAACCGATGTTCGTGCAAGTGGGCGACGACATGGACCGTTTGCAGCGCGTGTTTCGCAAGATGCTGCGCTTCACTTGTTTCATTTCTTTCCCTGCCATGTTCGGCTTGGCGTTGGTCGCACCCGAGTTCATCGTGGTGCTGGTGGGCGAGAAATGGCTGCCCAGTGCCGAACTGATGCAGCTGCTGTGTGTCGCAGGTGCTTTCATGCCCATCACGACGCTCTACTCCAATTTCATGATTAGCAGAAACCGCTCCGATGTGTATATGTGGAACATTCTTTCGCAAGGCCTCATCGTGCTGGGTGTCCTGTGTGCAGTCAAGTTCTTCCAGCTGTCGTGCAGTGTGCCCCTACCATCGCTGCACGCTACGGCGACAGGGCTTTCGCTCACCTTCCTGCCCCACACGCTGTCGGGCATTCGCCTCATGGTGGTGAGCTATGTGGTCATCTATATCGCCTGGCTCTTCCTGTGGCACTTCTTCCTGTGGAAAGAGATTCGCCTGAGCCTATGGGCCGTGCTCAAAGACATCCTTCCTTTTGTGCTGATTGCCACCGTGGTGATGGGACTCACCTATGTATGCACACGCACCATCGAACACCAGCTTCTGTTGCTACTCACTCGCATGTTGGTCGCCGCGGTTCTGTACCTCGCCATCCTGTGGCTGCTCAAAGCCAAGATTCTGCGTGAGAGCCTCTCCTACCTCACCAAGCGAAAAGCCCATCTGACACGGAGTTAGTAAGATTTTCCGCATTTCTTGTGGCAGTGTCACAGAAAACCATTACTTTTGCAACAAATACACAATAAACAACCCATAATCTCTTACATACAATGGNTCAANCACCAGAATTTAAGNACGCACCCATGTTCCAGATGGGACAGGACCAAACGGAATACCGACTGCTGACGAAGGAGGGCATCTCCNTNGGCGAGTTTGAAGGAAAAGAAATTGTGAAAGTGGCTCCAGAGGCACTCACACTGCTGGCTCAGCAGGCGTTCCACGACGTGGAGTTCATGCTGCGCCGCGAGCACAACCTGCAAGTGGCAAAGATACTTCGCGACCCAGAGGCTACGGAGAACGACAAGTATGTGGCACTGCAGTTCCTGCGCAACGCCGAGACAGCAGCCAAGGGCATCCTGCCTTTCTGCCAAGACACCGGCACCGCTATCATCCACGGCGAGAAGGGTCAGCAGGTGTGGACAGGCTTTGAGGACGAGGAGGCNTTNTCGCNCGGTGTCTATAACACNNTCNCACAGGACAACCTNCNCTACTCGCNGANCGCGCCGCTGAACANGTATGANGAGGTGAACACCAAGTGCAACCTCCCTGCACAGATTGACATCGAGGCCACTGAGGGTGCAGAATACCGCTTCGTGATGGTAGCCAAAGGTGGTGGCTCAGCCAACAAGACCTACTTCTACCCCATGACGAAGGCTACCATACAGAACGAGGGCACGCTACTCCCATTCCTCGTGGAGAAGATGAAGAGCCTCGGCACAGCGGCTTGTCCGCCTTATCACATCGCATTCGTGATTGGCGGCACATCGGCTGAGAAGAACCTCCTGACCGTAAAGCTCGCCTCTATCAAATACTACGACTCGCTGCCTACAACGGGCGACGAGACAGGGCGCGCTTTCCGCGATGTCGACTTGGAAGAGAAGCTCCTGAAGGAGGCCTACAAGATTGGTCTTGGCGCACAATTTGGCGGCAAGTATCTGGCTCACGACATCCGTGTGATTCGTCTGCCTCGCCATGGTGCTTCTTGCCCTATCGGCATGGGCGTTTCATGCTCTGCCGACCGCAACATCAAGGCTAAAATCAACAAGGACGGTGTATGGCTCGAGGTCATGGACAGCAATCCGTCGGAACTCATCCCCGAAGAGTACCGTCGTCCAGGCGAAGGTGGTAAGGGCATCGAGATTGACCTGAACAAAGGCATCGATGCCGTGTGCGCCGAACTGACAAAGTACCCCGTTTCAACCCGTGTGAACCTGAAAGGCACGATTATTGTGGCGCGCGACATCGCCCACGCAAAGCTGAAAGCACGCTTGGACGCTGGCGAGGACATGCCACAGTACTTCAAGGACTACCCCGTGCTCTACGCAGGACCAGCCAAGACACCAGAGGGCTATCCTTGCGGCTCGATGGGACCAACGACCGCCAACCGCATGGACCCATACGTAGATGAGTTCCAAGACCACGGCGCATCGCTCGTGATGATTGCGAAGGGCAACCGAAGCGATGTGGTGACCGAAGCCTGCAAGAAGCACGGTGGCTTCTACCTCGGCACCATCGGTGGTGTGGCGGCGGTGCTGTCACAGTCGAGCATCAAGGGCATCGAATGCGTGGAGTATCCCGAACTGGGCATGGAGGCTATCTGGAAGATTGAAGTAGAAGACTTCCCTGCCTTCATCCTCGTCGACGACAAGGGCAATGACTTCTTCAAGCAGCTGAAACCCTGCGAGGGATGCACCATTCTGAAATAAAAGCACAACAATGCGCTGGTTTGAGCCAAATCTACAAAGACTGCTGATAGAGGCAGGCAAGGAAGGTCTGCGCATAAGCCACATTGTTCGCAACATCTGCAACATGGAACCGCAGCTCTTCAACGAAGGGCACTCCTACGAAGAGGCGTGGAAAGAAATCTATTGGTTTCTCCGTGCTGAAAGCAAGAAAGCGGATTCGCCCTATCGGTATGTGACGGGCAAACGCGGTCACTTCTGCTTCGACAAGCGCAATGCAGAGGGAGACTCGCAGATGACAATAGAATTTTAACTTAACACCACAACAAGATGGAAGACGTAAAAAAGTNTTTGGAAGACGCTGAGGAGAANATGGAGTTTGCAGCCATGCACCTGGAAGAAGCCCTCAGCCGCATTCGCGCAGGACGTGCCAACGTANACATNCTGGACGAAGTGCGCGTGGANTCATACGGCAGCATGGTGCCCCTGAGCAACGTGGCANCGCTNAACACNCCNGATGCACGCAGCATCACCATCAAGCCTTGNGNGAAGTCAATGCTCAAGGTCATTGAGAAAGCCATCATCGACTCGCCCGTAGGCATCATGCCCGAGAACAACGGAGAGANTATCCGTCTCGGCATCCCNGNCCTCACCGAGGAACGCCGCAAGGACCTGACCAAGCAGTGTGCCAAAGAGGCTGAGACCGCCAAGGTGAGCGTGCGCAACGCCCGCCGCGATGCCATCGACAAGCTGAAGAAGTCCGTCAAGACAGGCACTCCCGAAGACGTGGAGAAAGACTACGAAGACAAGGTTCAGAAGGCTCACGACAAGTACATCAAGAAGGTGGACGAGATGCTCGAAGCTAAGAACAAGGAGATTATGACTGTGTGATGCACGGACTCGTCATACGCAACACAGGTTACAGCTACACCGTCAAATCGGATGCGGGAGAGGTCTTTGACTGTAAGGTCAAAGGCAACTTCCGCATTCGTGGTATTAGAACCACCAACCCCGTGGCGATTGGGGACAAGGTGACATTCCTCCCACAGGAGGTGGATGCCAACATCGAGCAGGCCCGGCAAGGCCTCATCGTGGAGCTGGACGACCGCAAGAACTACATCATCCGCAAATCGACCAATCTCTCCAAACAGTCGCACATCATCGCTGCCAACATCGACATGTGCTTCCTCATTGTCACCATCCAGCAGCCCGAAACGCCCCTTCAGTTCATCGACCGTTTCTTGGCCTCAGCCGAAGCATACAGCGTACCCGTTACGCTCATCTTCAACAAGATAGACCTGATTGACGACGAGTGGAAGGACTACCTCGACGGTGTCATCAACCTCTACGAAACCATAGGCTACCCCTGCCACCGCATCTCGGCAAAGACAGGCGAAGGCGTGGAAGAGCTGAAAGCCCTGCTGCAAGGCAAGACCACCCTCCTATCGGGCAACAGCGGCGTGGGCAANTCGNCCCTCATCAATGTCCTCTTCCCCCNCCGNCCACCTGCGCACCAACGAAATCAGCGATGCCTACAACACAGGCAAGCACACCACCACCTTCTCCGAAATGTACGAAGTGGAAGCCGACGGCTACATCATCGACACCCCAGGCATCAAGGGCTTCGGCACGTTCGACATGAAGAAAGAGGAAGTCAGCCACTACTTCAAGGAAATCTTCCACTTCTCGGCCGACTGCCGCTTCAACAACTGCACCCACACCCACGAGCCACACTGCGCCGTCATCGAAGCCGTCGAACGCCACGACATTGCCGAAAGCCGCTACAACTCCTACCTCTCCATGCTCGACGATGAAAAAGAAGACAAATACCGCCCTGCTTACTGACCCCACGCCATCTGCAACACGCAGCAGGCGCAACAGCCACGCGCTCGGCAAGGCGATAGCCCTATTCTGCATCCTGCACTTCACACCGCTCGCCTCAGCCCAGACCTACGAAACTTGCATTGAACAAGGCTTGGCTGCCGCACAAGCGCACCAATACGACCAAGCCATCGAACACTTCCGCCAGGCACTCCGCCTCTCGCCCGACGACATCCGCAACGCCCTTACCTACGCCAACATCGCCCACGTTCAGGCGNCACAAGGCAATCCCCACAAGGCACTCGCCAGCNACNNCNTGGCCTTAGGCATCGCCCCACTCAACCTTCCCATCCTCAAGGCACAGGCAGACCTCTACCTCTCCTTGGGCAACCTCAACAAAGCCCTGATGAACTACAGCAAGATGCTCGACATCGACCCCAACCACGCCGACGCCTTGCTCAACCGCGCCTACATCCATCAGCAACACCGCGAATACCTCAGCGCACAAGCCGACTACGAGCGTCTGCTCGCCCTCCAACCCGACAACTACGCCGCCCTGCTCGGCGTCGTCCTCCTCTACCAAAACGCCAACAAGCCCCAAGAAGCCCTCTCGCGCCTCTCCGTCCTCATCGACCGATACCCCGACAAAGCCGAACTCTACTCCATCCGTGCCGAGATTGAGGCAGAAGCAGGACAGCCAGAACTTGCCATCATGGATTTGGACAAAGCCCTCAGCATTGACCCCGAGAACCGCAACCTCGTCCTCACCCGCGCCTACCTCCACCTCACGGAGAGCCACAAGCACCTTGCAAAGAAAGACTTTGAACGAGNCATCGAACTCNGCACACCTCGCGGTCAGCTGNAAGAGGANTTGAAGCAGTGCAAATAAANACTCCCAACNCCATTCCACACCTCTTACGTCCCACCCTTAAAATACCCCACCAAAATCGATGTCCCCGACATCGGTCAATCGGTGTCCCCGACTCCGACCGACCGATGTCGGGGACTCCGATTTAGAGGCCGTGAAAGCACACCTCACACAGAAGCCCCCAACAGCACATGTCCACCCTACCCATCCGAAGACAAAAGAGATGTTTTTATCGGTCTCATTTTCACCATTTCGTACCTTATATATCACTCGCCTTTTCTGAACAGAAGAATACATCCCATTCTGTTTCATCCAGTGGTTTTGGTGTCAAACAACACACAAAACAGTCATTCTTGTTTCAATTATGAACAAAAAAAAGCGATTTTCGACACGGGAAAGCAAAAAAGTTATAACTTTGCAACGGATGCGTGTATTGTGCGCCAAGCAATTCATAGTATGGCACGCGTTTGAGAACGGAAAAACAAATAATTAAGGTATATATTGAAATGAAAAGAAGTCTATTGGCAGTCATGCTCTGTTTGGCTGCAATCGTGAGTGCGTTTGGTCAGATGTCGGACGCTCAAGTCATGGATTTTGTACGCAACGAGACAAAGAAAGGTACCAGTCAGTCGCAGATTGTCACGAGACTTATGCAGCGTGGCGTACAGATAGAACAGATTCGCCGCATCCGAAACCAGCATGATGAACAGGTGAGAAGCAAGGGAGTGTCGGCTGCCGCTGATGGGGCTGTGTCGATGGCTGTGAATCGTATGCAGGGAAACGGAGATGGCACTGCCACACAAGAATTGACCACTGCGCAGCGAGGCACAACAGGCGAGGTATATCAAGACGCAGCGGAAGAGCATGCTGAGGAAGAGCGAGACGTTATGGCAACCCAAGATGTTCAAGGTGAAACAGCGGGCAAGCGCGTCTTCGGTCACGACATCTTCAACCAACGCGCGCTTTCGTTTGAGCCAAACATGAACCTCGCCACGCCACAGAATTATGTGTTGGGGCCTGGAGACCAACTTGTCATCGACATCTACGGCGCTTCGCAGAAAACACTTGTATATNCCGTTTCGCCCGAAGGTACTATNNCNATAGCAANNGTGGGACCTGTGACCGTGAGCGGACTTACGGTGTCTGAAGCACAAAGGAAGATTCGCAACACCGTGGGAGCACACTATTCCACTTCGGATGTGCGTCTGACACTGGGGCAGACACGCACCATCATGATTAACGTGATGGGTGAGGTGAAAACTCCTGGCACATATCACCTTTCGGCTTTTGCGACCGTGTTCCACGCTCTATATCGTGCAGGGGGAATCAACCAGTTGGGTACTTTGCGTAATGTGAAAGTATATCGTGACGGACGCTTGGTGACGATAGTTGACATCTATGAATACATTCTCAACGGGCGTTTGGCCGGCAATGTGATGCTGCAGGACGGTGATGTCATACAGGTTGACCCCTACGAGTGTCTCGTAGGTATAACCGGCAATGTGAAACGCCCCATGTACTACGAAATGCGCAAGAGCGAGACCGTTGGCACATTGCTTAAATATGCCGGAGGCTTTACGGGCGACGCTTACAAGAAGATGGTTCGCCTTGTTCGACAAACTGGTGAACGATACACCGTGCATAATGTGGATGAATTTGAAATGAATGCTTTCACGCTGGACGATGGTGATGTTGTGTCGGTTGACGCGATTCTCAACCGCTATGAAAACATGGTAGAGATTAAAGGTGCGGTATTCCGTCCAGGCATGTTCAATCTTAACGGCGATGTCTGTTCTGTCAGAAGCCTCATTCAGGCTGCTGCGGGACTGACAGAGGACGCCTTCCTCGACCACGCTATCATCCACAGATTGAAAGAAGACCGTTCTTTAGAGGTGATTCCTGTCGATGTGAAAGGCATTATGGATGGTACTGCCGCTGACATTCCATTGAAGAATGAGGATGTTGTGTTTATCCCAACGCAAGAAGAGTTGCGGAAGGAGCGTTTCTTCACTGTCACCGGCGAGGTAATGACTCCTGGCACTTACCAATATGCAGACAATACAACCATCGAAGACCTTATTGTACAGGCTGGCGGCTTGCGCGATGGAGCATCGTTGGCTCGTGTGGATGTAAGCCGTCGTATCGACGACCCCTATTCGACCGAGAAAACCCGCGACATCTCTGAGACTTACCAATTTGACTTGAAGGATGGACTGGTAGTCAACGAAGCGCGTCAGTTCATTCTCAAACCTTACGATGTGGTGCATGTGCGTCGCAGCCCTGGTTATGTGATGCCAAAGAATATCAGAGTAACAGGTGAAGTGAACTACGAGGGCGCTTTCACGCTTGAGAAAAAGAACCTACGACTTACAGATGCTATCCAAATGGCAGGGGGAGTGACTATTGATGCTTATATTAAAGGGGCACGTCTCATTCGACAGATGAGCGAGGAGGAACGCATTCGTAAGACAGCCGTATTGGAGAACATTACAAACACGCTTTCCGAGAAAGACTCCATTGCTTGGAACAAGATTGATTTGCAGAATACTTATGTGATTGGTATTGATTTGGAAAAGGCTTTAGCTAATCCCGGCAGCCCTTATGATGTCGTGCTGCGCGAGAATGACCACATTGAGATACCAGAATTTAATGGAACGGTAGCTATTGCTGGTGATGTCCAGTTCCCCAACACCGTTACCTATGTAGAGGGGAAAAACTATAAGTGGTATGTCAAAAATGCAGGCGGATTTAGCGAAACTGCTAAGAAGAAGAAGATGTTCGTCGTGTATCAAAACGGAATGATGGACAAAGTGAGTCGTAATACGAAGATAGAACCCGGCAGTCAGATTTTTGTACCAAGCAAGAAGAAGAAGAATGTTGACCTTAGTAACCTTGCGGTGTTGGGTAGCGTGTTAACGCCTCTTGCTACAATGGTTGCTCTCATTTCTTATCTGACCAAATAAACAAATACATTCTTATGGCTAATCAGAAAGATTTAATAGATAATACACAAATAGAGATTGAAGAAGAGGATAGCGGCATTGATTTCGCTTCTATCTATGCGGCATTGAAAGATAACAGAAGACTTTATATCAAAGTGTTGCCTATCGTGTTCATCTTGTCGTGCATCATTGTCCTTTCATTGCCCAACTATTATCAATGTGAAGTACAACTTGCTCCCGAATTGTCTACGGGAAGTTCCTCTATGCTTGGTGGGGGTGCATTGCGCAGCCTATTGGGTGCGCGTGCTTCAGGAATCGGCTCCGATGCGCTCAATCCTACGCTTTATCCTGATTTGGTCAACTCGACCGACTTCAAGATTTCGCTCTTNGANATTCCCGTTCACAAGATGGACAGCACTCGCGTGACGACATATTACGACTANTTGATAAACGACCAAAANAGTCCGTGGTGGTCCAAGGTCATTAGTGGCACATTGGGATGGTTAGCTTACATGATTGCAGGAAACGATTCCGCTGATACAGCTAACGCCGTGAATCCTTTCCAGTTGACCAAGGAACAAGCAGAAGTTGTCAAGGGGTTGGGAAAAGTAATCACATGTGACGTGGATAACAAGACGTTGGTCATTACGATTTCCGTTACAGACCAAGACCCGCNTANTTGTGCCACGATGGCAGNCTCTGNGCGTTCACGTTTGCANGNTTTCATCACAGCCTNTNGTACTAAGAAAGCGCGTGTTGACCTTGACTACACACAAAATCTTTACGATTCCGCGAAGGTGGCATACGACCATGCGCGTGAGGAGTATGCTACTTATGCCGATGCAAACCAAGACCTGATTTATCAGACAGACCGCACAAAGCTCAACAATTTGGAGAACGAGATGCAGCTGCAGTTCAATAACTTCAACACATTAGCTCAACAGTTGCAGACCGCCAAAGCAAAGGTGCAGGAAGAGACACCTTCATTCACCACGTTGCAGAGTGCTACGGTGCCAGTGCAGAAAGCAGGTCCGGGACGGTCTAAAATTGTGCTAATCATCATGTTCTTGGCATTCTTGGGGACTTCTGCATGGATATTGTATCGGGAAGGTCAACTCAAATCCATGTTAGGCATGGATTGAACACCTTGTTCAATAGACTGATGTGCTAACTGCGCTCTTCTCTTGTATAAGATATATATAAATGTATGCTTTTCTTCAACAACAAAAAGAGATTAGTTAATACAGGCATTTTCAATGCCTCCACTGATTGGCATAGCCATATCTTGCCAGGCGTGGATGACGGCATCCAGACGATGGAAGACTCCTTGGCTGTACTTGCCTACTACGAGAAGATAGGCATCCGCGAGGTTTGGCTCACGCCACACATTATGGAGGATATGCCTAACACCCCAGAGGAATTGCGCGCTCGCTACGATGAATTGACCGAGGCGTACCAAGGACCAGTGAAGTTGCATCTTGCGGCAGAGAATATGCTGGACCATCTTTTCAATGAGCGTCTCGCTTCTGGTGCGCTCCTTCCCATTGGTCCGAAAGGCGACCATCTGTTGGTGGAGACCTCCTACTATCAGCCGCCTCTTGACTTGCACGCTACGCTTGGACGCATCATGGACGCTGGTTTTACGCCCATCCTCGCTCATCCCGAGCGTTACCGCTACATGGAAGACAATGATTATGAAAACCTTCACTCTAACGGTGTGAAGTTGCAACTGAACATCGTCTCCTTGGCAGGCGGATATGGCAAGCCAGCGCAAGAGAAAGCCTGTGCGCTGTNAGCGAAAGGNTATTACAGTTNCTTCGGGTCGGANTTNCNTGTGCTGGACCATTTTCAGCAGNCAATCCATGCAAAAGCCTTAAAGAAAGAAGTGGTGGAACAGCTGCCACACATACAAAATAAGATTTTCTAAGAACGGAAGAACATCCCATGAACGCCGTCGGTCTCTTTGTGGCTCGTGTGAGTGACAAAGAGACCGACGGCGTTTGCTGTTTGTCGGCTCAACTTGGAGAACGAACACTTTCGGGGTGTTCAGACGGGGTGGGCTGAGACATGCAGGAGGGTGTCTCGACGCAGGGCGATTTCACAGCCACAAAATCGGAGTCCCCGACTCCGACTTGCCGATGTCCCCGACTCCGATTGGTCGGAGTCGGGGACACCGTTTTTGGAAGGATTTCAGGGGGTGAAAAATGAAGGATGAGAGGTGAGGCTGAAAGCTCTGTTTGTTCATCGAATTGTCGGCGTAATATACGGATTTGTCACGTTCAGAAGGGGACGAGAGGTGCGGCATCTTGGTTCGCAGGGTGTTGACAGTGTGGCCTCCGTCTGACGATGAGGGTTTGTTGTCAAAGAAGTTCAAGATATTTGGTTGATTTCTAACAGAAAGCAAGAAACTATTCATGCTTTTGGGGATGAAATCGGTCGGAATGAGGTTCTTTTCTGCAAAAAACTATATCTTTGCATCATCAAATCAGACTTTTTGAATGAAAGAACAGACAAACGAACAAGAGCGTGACCAAGCGCGCTTGGATGCTGCGGAGCGGGCGGCAAGAAAGCGAGGTCAATTTGTCATTACGGAGACGAAGGTGGAGACAGCGGTCATCGTGGGTCTTATCACACCGCGACAGAACGAGAAGAAGACGGAGGAATATCTGAACGAGCTGGAGTTTCTCGCCGAGACGGCTGGTGCCAAGGTCATTAAACGCTATACGCAGAAGCTGAACGGTCCCAGCAGTGTCACCTATTTAGGCACGGGAAAGCTCGAAGAGATTGCGCAGTTCATCAAGGAGAAGCAAGACGAGGTGGATGCCTATTGGGAAGAGCAGATGGCACTGGGACGCCCGTATGAGGCGTGCATCGTGACGGGTACGAAGGCGCGTCATGGGGACGATTATACGGAGAGTGAGAACATATCTGAACATAAGAGCAAGCGTCAACGCAAGCTGGAGAAGCTGCTCAAGAACCAGCAACTGGCGCAGGAGAATGTGCCGCAACCAGTCGGCATGGTCATCTTTGACGATGAACTCTCAGCCAAGCAGATCCGCAACATTGAGCAGGTGCTGCAAGTGAAGATTCTCGACCGCACCAGCCTCATCCTCGACATCTTTGCCATGCGTGCCCAAACCGCTGCGGCCAAGACCCAGGTGGAGTTGGCGCAGTATCGATACATGCTTCCCCGACTCACTCGCCTGTGGACACACTTGGAACGCCAACGAGGCGGCAGTGTGGGGCTGAGAGGACCTGGCGAGACGCAGCTGGAGATGGACCAACGCATCATCCGCCACCGCATCTCCCTGCTCAAACAACGCCTTGTGGAGATTGACCAGCAGAAGACGACGCAGCGCAAGAACCGCGGACGGCTCATCCGCGTGGCACTGGTGGGATACACCAACGTGGGCAAATCCACCCTCATGAACCTGCTCGCCAAGAGCGACATCTTTGCCGAGAACAAGCTCTTTGCCACGCTCGACACCACCGTGCGCAAGGTCATCATTGGCAACCTGCCTTTTCTCCTGTCCGACACGGTCGGCTTCATCCGCAAACTCCCGACCGACCTTGTGGAGTCGTTCAAGAGCACGCTCGACGAGGTGCGCGAGGCCGACCTCCTGCTCCATGTGGTTGACATCAGCCACCCCGACTTCGAGGAGCAGATTCAGGTGGTGGAGAAGACGCTGGGCGACCTCGGGTGTGCGGACAAGCCCATGATTATCATCTTCAACAAGATTGATGCTTACACCTGGGTGGAGAAAGAGCTGGACGACCTCACGCCACGCACGAAAGAGAACATCCCGCTGGACGAGCTTATCCGCACATGGATGGCAAAGCTCAACGACAACTGCCTGTTCATTTCGGCTACCCAACGCGAGAATGTGGAAGCGATGAAGGAGACGCTCTATGCGAAAGTGCGCGAAATGCACGTACAGAAGTACCCTTACAACGACTTCCTGTTCGACGATTACGACACCAGCGAAGAGGGCGTGAATGCGTAAACTCCAATCAACCATAGACAACACCTAAGACGACCTTCCAAAAGGACACACAATGAGAGAACTGACAGTAAACGAAATCGCTCAACTGGAAGAGCATGGATGCTGGGCCGAAGACTGGTCTGACATACTGGTAGATGAAGGCTTCGCGCCTTCGTTCCTTAGCAACGTGATGCTCTACGGGCATAACGAAATCGGCAATCTGAACGGAACCGTCGAACTCGAAGAGGGCTTCCGCCGCCACTGCTGTGTGCGCAATGCCGTGCTGCGCAATGTCACCATCGGCGACGACTGCCTCGTCGAGAACATCCGCGGATATATCTCCAACACCCAGATAGGCGACCGCTGCTATGTGGCAAACATCGGGGTCATCACCAACCAAGAGGGCAGNACNTTTGGCTGTGGGNCAGAAATCTNCATNCTCANNNAGGGCGGTGACGGCAACATCGTCATCTTTGAAGGACTCACAGCGCAGCTGGCGTGGCTCATGATAAACTTCCCCAAAGTGAAGGAACTCGCCACTACCAACGCCTCAACGACAATGCCCCACATCGGTTCCAACTCGCGCGTGGTGGGCGTGAAAGAGATGAACAATGTACGCATAGGCGAGGGATGCGAAGTGCAGGGCAGCTGCAAGCTCAGCAACTGCACCATCCTCAGCACCGACGACGCTGCCACCTTCATCGGCTCTGATGTCATCATCGAAGACAGCGTTGTGGCAGCAGGCGCAAGCGTCATCGACGGCGCAAAAGTGTATTGCAGCTTCGTGGGCGAATCTGTCCACATCGGCAAAGGCTTCTCATCCGAAGCCACCGTCTTCTTCGCCAACAGCTATATGGACAACGGCGAGTCCTGTGCCGCTTTCTGCGGTCCCTTCGCCACCAGCCACCACAAGAGCACCCTGCTGATTGGCGGCGCATTCTCCTTCTACAACGCAGGCTCAGGCACCAACCAGAGTAACCATGCCTACAAGATGGGACCTATCCACTGGGGCACACTCGACCGCGGCAGCAAGACAGCCTCTGGCAGCCACATCCTCTGGCCCGCCCATGTCGGCAGCTTCTCGATGGTGATGGGCAAGGTGCAGAACCACCCGCAAGTGCAGAAGCTCCCCTTCAGCTACGTAATCGCCGAAGGACGCGACACTTGGCTCGTGCCAGGCATCAACCTCCGCACGGTGGGCACTTGGCGCGATGTAGGCAAATGGCCCAAGCGCGACAAACGCCCTCTCAGCGCACGCACCGACCTCATCAACTACGCTTTCCCCAATCCCTACATCATCCAGTCGGTGCTGGATGGCAAAGCCCTGCTCGAAGAACTCTTGCAGCAGAACCCCGATAGCACCGATGTCTTCACCTATGGCGGTTGCCGCATCAAGCGCAAAGCACTGCTCAAAGGCATCCAATACTACGAACNCNCCANCAANCNTTNCCTNTACCATTGNNTNCAAGAGNANNCGACCGAGACCANCGAGNCGAACGGCGGACGCTGGGTTGACATGATGGGCATGCTGACACCACAGAGCGAACTCGAAAGCGTGGTGCGCGACATCGAGCGCGGCGGCATCAGCACCACCACCGAGCTGTGCGACATCCTCCAGCAGATTCACCAGCACTACAAGCAGCACGAACAAGCCTATGCCAACGCTATCATGCAGCAGCAGGGCAGCAATCTCTTCATCGACCGCGACCATTGGTTCCGCGAGGCAGAAGAAGCCCACGCCCTCTGGCTCAAGATGGTGAAAGACGATGCCGAGAAAGAGTACCAAATGGGCGACGTGGATGCCGAGCAGCTCCGCGACTTCTTGGAAAGCGTGAAGTAACGCCCTGCCTGCCCTTGCGCAGCGCCCGTCACACCTTTGGCACGGAAAGACAACGCACCCAGCGTTTTCTTTCCGTGCTTTCTGTCTGCCAGGGGCTGGGTTTCAAATTTGGAAAGATGTGTTACATGCCAACAAACAAAGGCTTCCAAGAACAGGTAACTTTGCAAAGGAAAAAGAAATCAACAAACACTAAAACCTGAAACATATATGACTTGTATGAAGCAATGGGCACTGACCCTGCTGGTGGCACTGACAACAGCAAGCCTCTCTGCACAGGAGGACAACACGGAGACACTCTGGTACGACGCTCCTGCCAACATCTGGCTTGAGGCCCTGCCAATCGGCAACTCCCACATGGGAGCTATGGTGTATGGCGGCACACAGACAGAAGAGATTCAACTGAACGAGGAGACCTTTTGGTCGGGCGGACCACACAATAATAACAGCACCACCTCGCAGAACTATCTTGGAGAGGTGAGAGACCTCATCTTCGACGGCAAGGAGAAGGAAGCCGAGAAAATCATCGACCAGCAATTCATCAAAGGACCTCATGGCATGAAGTACCTGACGCTGGGCAGCCTCACCCTGAAGTACATCGGTCTGCCAACAGGCAGCGTGACCGACTACCGCCGCGAGTTAGACCTCCGTACAGCACTCTCGAAGGTGTCGTTCAAGGCTAACGGCACGCAATACACCCGCACAACATTCGCTTCGATGGCTGATGGCATCATCGTGATGCGACTGGAAGCCGACAAGCCCAGCAATATCACCATCCAGCACGCCTGCACGTTCGACTCGAAGTACCACAAAGAAGACGGGGGCATCGTCGCCACCATCCAAGGCGTGGGACACGAAGGCGTGGAAGGCAAACTGGCTGCCGAGTGCCTATACAAGGTGGAAACCGACGGAACCGTGACCACCAACGGCAGCACAGGCATCATCCTCTTGAAGGGTACGAAGAGTGCCACGCTGTACATCTCGGCAGCCACCAACTTTGTGAACTACAAAGACGTCAGCGGTCAGGCAGCAGAGAAGAACAAGCTATACATGGAGGCTGCACAGCAGTATGACTACGAAACGTTGTTGGCACGCCACATCGAAGCCTATCAGAAGCAATACAACCGAGTACACCTCTCACTGCCCTCCACCGACAACAGCCAACTGCCCACCGACAAGCGTCTGGACGCCTTCGCTGGCAGTCAGGACTGGGGCATGGTGGCACTGCTCTTCAACTACGGTCGCTACCTGCTCATCACATCGTCGCAACCAGGCGGACAGCCAGCCAACTTACAGGGCGTGTGGAACGACAAGCGCGATGCTCCATGGGACTCTAAATATACCATCAACATCAACGCAGAGATGAACTACTGGCCAGCCGAGGTGTGCAACCTGTCCGAGACAGCCGAACCGCTCTTCTCCCTCATCCGCGACCTCAGCGAGACAGGTGCCGTGACCGCACAGCAGATGTATGGCTGTCAGGGCTGGATGGCTCACCACAACACCGACTTGTGGCGCATCGCAGGACCCGTAGATGGCGCAGCTTGGGGCATGTTCCCCAACGGCGGCGCATGGCTCGCCACCCACCTTTGGCAACACTACCTCTACACGGGCGACAAGGACTTCCTGCGCCAGTGGTATCCCATCATCAAAGGCACAGCCGACTTCTACCTCGACTACATGCAGGAGCATCCCACCTACCACTGGCTCGTGACAGTGCCCTCCGTCAGCCCCGAGCAAGGCCCCAAGGGCAAGTCAACCCCTGTCACCGCCGGTTGCACCATGGACAACCAAATTGCCTTCGATGCCCTCTCCAACACGCTCCACGCCGCACAGATACTTAGCATAGATACCGACTACCAACAACGCCTGCAAAGCGTCATCGCACAGCTGCCCCCCATGCAGATTGGCAGCCACAAGCAACTGCAAGAGTGGCTCATCGATGCCGACGACCCATACAACCAGCACCGCCACATCTCCCACCTCTACGGGCTGTTCCCCTCCAACCAAATCAGCCCCTACTCACACAATGAGCTGTTCGCCGCCGCCAAGCAGACACTGGCCGAGCGAGGCGACGAGGCAACGGGATGGAGCTTGGGATGGAAGATATGCTTCTGGGCGCGCATGCTCAACGGCAACCACGCCCTCACCATTCTCACCAATATGCTGAAACTGCTGCCCTCCGAGGAAGAGGCAGGCAAATACCCCAACGGGCGTACCTTCCCCAACCTTTTCGACGCGCATCCACCTTTCCAAATTGACGGCAACTTCGGCGCCACGGCAGGCATTGCGGAGATGCTGCTACAAAGCCACGACGGCGCAGTACACCTGCTTCCGTCGCTGCCCACCCACTGGACCACTGGCGAGGTGACAGGACTCAAAGCCCGCGGCGGCTTTGAAGTGGGCATGAACTGGGCAGAGGGCAAGTTGCGCCACGCAACAATTCAATCCAGCATTGGCGGTGTCCTCCGTCTGCGCTCTTACACACCGCTGGAAGGTGAAGGACTGACTCCAGCGAAGGGCGCATGCCCCAACCCGCTATATGCTCCAGCCGAAGTGAAAGAACCGCTCATCTCGTCTGCCTTGACACAGAAACCATCTGCCAGCTTGAAGACCGTGTATGAGTACGACCTCAACACCGAAGCAGGCAAGACATATGAGGTGTTCCAAGTGGGCACCACCACCGCGGTGGAAGGAACGAAGGCATCAGCCAAAGGCTTAAAAAAAAACGCTACAACCTCGAAGGGAAAGAAGTAAGCAACGCTGAGAAGGGCATCGTCCTTGAGAGAATCGAGGACAGTGGCACCGTCAGCTACAAAAAGAGACTGAAGAAATGAAGAAACTACAATTTGCCCTTGCACTGCTGCTGCTCGGCACGAACGGACGGGCACAGAACCCCATCGTGACACACTGCTACACGGCCGACCCTGCACCGATGACGTGTACCGCCAACGACAGCCTGTATGTGTATTGCGACGAAGACATGAACGTGCCTGGGGTGAACGACTTCTACTATATGGAACGCTGGCGCGTGTATTCCACCATCGACATGGTAAACTGGACAGACCACGGCGAAGCAATGCCCCGCACCGCTTTCAACTGGGGACGCGAAGGCACTTGCTGGGCAAGCCAATGCGTGGAGAAGAACGGCAGCTACTACTGGTACATCTGCCTGTCGAAACCCAACGACTGGCGTCACTACATCGGTGTGGGCAAGAGCGACAAGCCATCGGGTCCGTTCAAGGATGCTCGCAAGCAGCCCCTCTTCGACACGGGCGAAGGTGGCGACATTGACCCCACAGTCTTCATCGACGACGACGGGCAGACCTATCTCTACTGGGGCAACANCAAGCTGCGCTATGCNAAGNTGAGAAACAACNTGATTCTGATTGACACAAGCATCGGCAAGAACGGCATTGTGGNAGTGCCCCTGACAGCCCAAGCCTTTGGGGGCGTGANGGTGGATGACAAAGTGGTCGGAAAAGACTGCTACGAGGAAGGTCCTTGGCTCGACNAGCGAGGGGACAACTACTACCTGATGTACGCCGCAGGCGGTGTGCCCGAGCACATCTCATACAGCATGAGCAAAAGCCCCGAAGGTCCTTGGGAATACAAAGGCGAAGTGATGAGCCAGCAGAACACAGGCTCGTTCACCAACCACAGCGGCATGGTCCACTACAAGGGGAAGGACTACTTCTTCTACCACACAGGCTGGGCACCAGGCGGCGGCGGATTCAACCGCAGCATGGCAGTGGAAGAGATGCACTTCAATGCCGACGGCGCCATCCGCCCCGTCACCGCAACCCGTCAGGGCGTGAAAGCCCTCTGCACCATAAATCCCTACGAGCAGCAACAAGCCGAGACGCTCAATGCCGCACACGGCATCCGCGTGGTAGGCAACGAGACAAAAGGCGTATATGTGACCGACATTCATGCAGGTGACTCCATGCGAGTGGCCAACCTCGACTTTGGCGAAGAGGAAGCCCAATCCATCACGCTTCGTGTGGCAGCAGCCACCAATGCCGGCATCTTGGTGATTCGCCAAGACAACGCACGCGGAAAGGTGTTGGGACGCTGCCGCATAGAAGCCACAGGCGGACTCGACGTGTGGGAAGAGCGCACGTTCGACCTGACCACTACGCCGAAAGGCATCCACAACCTCCATTTCAGCTTCGTCGGGTCAAGTACAGAAACGCTCTTCAACTGGGACTGGTGGCGTTTCAACACCTACACAACAGCCATCCATGCAACGGAAGCCCATGTCCACGACGGAAGCCCCGTCTTCTACACCCTGCAAGGCACACCCGTCACCCGCCCCACCAAGGGCATCTATCTGCGCAAAGGAAAGAAAGTGGTCATTCCATAGGCTGCCCACCACAAGACACATCATCAGCATTTCTACCCCTGTTCTGGATAAGTTTCACATCCCGAACAGGGGTATTATCATGCCCCAACAATGGTGGCAAACGAACTCGTCACACCACTCCCACCGCTCACCCCATAAAAAACCTCCAAAATCGGAGTCGGGGACATCGACCAATCGGAGTCCCCGACTCCGACCGACCGATGTCGGGGACTCCGATTTAGAGGCTCTGAAAGCACACCAAACACAGCAGTGTCTGACAGCCCCTGCCAGCCCTTCCTCCGAAAGACAACAAGGACAGTTTTTTCGACCNAATGNACNCTTNACCATAATAANCATCATAGCAAAAGGTTCATTACCCCAAATCCTCCGTTGGTNAGTTGAAGACAAAGAGAAAGACCAAACCTTGAAAGGCGNTTTAAAGNTTGGTCTTTTCATTTATTTTACCNAACTTTGCAATGGCTGTTAGGCTCTNAACGACACGGCAAAACCGTTTCAGCATGATTNCTNAACTATNTAGCATCATACAAATCGGATATTACGGCATAAATGACTTGAACGATGAGTAAAAAGTCGATACGCTTTTTCAACAATCGCGAAGTGAGGGCGGTTTGGGATGACGAAAACAACTGCTGGTGGTTTTCGGCTACAGATGTCGTGCGTGCCATCAATGACGAACCTGACTATACAAAAGCTAGCAACTATTGGCGTTGGCTAAAACGTAAGTTGAAACAGGAGGGAGTCGAACTCGTGAGTCCCACTCACGGGTTCAAATTTGAGGCTCCAGATGGAAAGCAACGTAAAGCAGATGTGCTAAACAGCGAGGATGTTATTCTTCTTGCCAAGCATTACCCTAACAATAAGGCGAGCAAATTCCTTGACTGGTTTACATACAGCGACAACACCATTGATGGTCAAAGCCGCAAAAAGGCATACACCTTATTTGAAAGCGGATTGCTGAACTCGCTTGAACCAGGGAGCATCAAATGTCTTCAACAGATACACGCCTATTTATTTGGCGGCTTGTATGAGTTTGCTGGACAAATAAGGAATAAGAATATCTCGAAGGGCGGTTTCACTTTTGCCAACTGCATCCATTTCCCTACTATCATTCCTACTATTGAGCGAATGCCTGAAACTACACTTGAAGAAATCACCAACAAGTATGTGGAGATGAATGTGGTGCATCCATTTATGGAAGGGAATGGTCGGAGCACGCGTATCTGGCTTGACCTTATGCTCAGACGTTCATTGAAACGNTGNNTNGANTGGAGNCANATNGANAAGAATGAATATCTGACAGCGATGCGCGAAAGTGTTGCCGATTCTTCTCATATCAAAGCACTGTTGAAAGGTGCGCTGACCGACAAAATCAACGACCGCGAGATGTTTATGAAAGGCATCGACTACTCATATTATTACGAAGAGGAATAACTCATCGAATCCATCAGTGTAAATCACACCGATAGATTCATGCTGACGGAGAAGTCGCAAGGGGCTTCAACTTCTTGTAGAAATAGCGAATGATTTTGCCGAGTGGGGTGTAGCGAATGCCCCAATCGCGAATGGCTTCCGCAAAGAGTGCTTCGATAGCGGCATCTTTTCGTGGATGTGCTATCCGAGTGAGCGGCAGCGGTTGCTGGAGTGGCTCGCGGTCGAACTCGTAACGTTGCAGCAGGGGGAAATGGCGGAAATGCGTGCCACGCTGCAAACCAATGTTGCGCACGAGGGTGCAGGCTGGCGTGAGACACAATCCACCTGCTTTGTAGATAGCTATTTCCCAGCAGATGTCCCACGGAATAGGTCGCTTGCCAAGGCTCTTCAGGCATGGAAACACACCGCCATACTGGATGGCGTCGAGGTCTGTTGGTGTCAAGCCTTGCAGTGCCTCCTCACGGGTTGTGTAATGCACGAAATGCTGCTGCCAACGGTCGCGCCAAGTGCCCCACCCCCAGCCAGACATGTGGGGCGTGAAGTAGAAAGGCGGCTGTGAGTCGGCGAGGTGGAGGTTGGTGAATCCTGCCACGTGCATGACCGTGGGGATGTCGGCATAGAGGTCGAAGGCTTGGTTCATGTACTGCAGATAGTAAGGGGAAGTGCAGATGTCGTCTTCGAGCACGATGATGCGGTCGTGGGTCTCGAACACTTGAGCAATACCCTCGGTAATGTTGCGTTCGAGATAGATGTTCTCGGGACGCTCAATGAGGGTCACGCTCTTGAGCGTGCCTTCTTGCTCTACCTGCGTCTTGAACTGGCGGAGCATCGTCCGTACTTCATTCACCTGCCGCCACGACTGCGCATCTTTCCCTCCGTCGGAAAAGACATAAAGGTCGGTTTCCCTTGCCAGCGTGTTGGCAAGAAGATGAAGAAGTGTCTTCTGTGTGTTGTCGGCACGGTTATAGACAAAAAGAGCGACTGGAGCTACCATGAGGAGGAGGGAATTACAGGAAAATCATTCGTTGAGCGTCTCGGCATAGAAGACCGCATGCCCCTTGCGCTGGTCTTCGGGCGGGAGGGTCATGTAGTTGGCATAGATGTTGCCCACATAATCGTGAGGACGGGCGGGTGCCATGAAGGCCTCGCCCTCAAACTGAATGGTGGAGACGGGGAATATATCCACATTGCGGTGCATCACCCCGTAGCCATTCGTCTTGATGTCATTGCCAGTATGTTCCTTCTTGGAGAACAGCAGACACGCCACCTGCCACACCGTCCAATACCACGCACGCTTGGCTCCGAACCAAAAGAGTTCTGCCACCGAGCGCCACGAGTAGTAGTGCTTCGTACAAAGAATACCGTTCGCCCTATTGTAGCCGCGCAGTACACGCTTGCAGAACGCCTTAGACACCTTGGGGTAAGGCTCCAACGGAAAGATATCCACGAACACANCTTTGGGATAGGGCTNGTNGAAATCGTNGTCAGCNTCCACCAGGNAGGAGTTGNGGTCGCNCACCTTAATCATGGGCAGACGCGAAGGGTCGGTCTCGGGGGTCTGCACCTGCAACCACGACGGAAGGTCGGCGGTGGCGGCTGCGACAAAACGGGNAATGTCTTCCTTGCGCATGGCGATGTCGATGTCATCGTCCCATGGAATGAAGCCCCCGTGACGAACTGCGCCAAGAATGGTACCGCCGTCGAGCCAGTATTCGATGTGGTGAGCCACACATACGGCATGTATCTCTTTCAGTATGGCAAGTTCCTTGAGCTGTATGGCTCGCAGGTGACGTTGCATGTAAGTCTTTAGTATATCCATAGCGGCAAGTCCGTAATACGTTTTACGCTTCTTTCTTCAAGTTGACGGGCGTGTCGCCCTGTGCATGAGCAGGTTTCTTCCAGCGTCCCGACAACCAAGGCACTTTCTCCACATGAGGAACCAGCAGGAAGCAGACCCCAAAGAGGGTGAAGAGGAGGATGATATAGTCGTCCCAGTGCCCACGGAGCGTGTGGACATTGGCAGAACGTACAATCTTATAGAACATCATGATGGGATAGTGTGCCACGAAGAACACCATCGAATGCTCACCTACATAACTCAAGACGGGAATGCGTGGGATGCGGATGGAGAGCAGGAGACCCGAAATGCCACAAAGGGCGAGGGTGATGTTGACCACAACGATGTAGGGATTGCCTTCCCACACGTTGTCTGACATGGTGTATTTGCCACCAAACAGCCCGTTCAAGCCGATGAACAAGGCAAAAAGGATGCCCGACACGCCAAGCGTGATGCTCTCGCCCATCTTCTCAATGGCAAAGTGCCACACACGACCTAAGTAGAACAGATAAATGCCAATGAACACGTTGTCAAAGCTCAACCACAGCGGATTACCTTTCGTGTAGAGCCAATGGCTGAGAAACGGCAACAGGAAGATGAACCAATGCACCTTGAAGTTGCGCCTACGACCGAAAAGCGTCACGCTAAAAAGCGGAGGCACTTTGGATATGAGGTGTGCCACTACATAGGCCATAAAGAAGGAGAGCAGGAACCAGCAGGGGATGTTGCCATAGAACTGGCTGGTCGTCCACAGGTGCTTTAACTCCACCTGACGCACCAGTGAATTGCGTGGGTCGAGGACGAAGATGGTGAAGAAAAAATAGATGATGTTGCCTATCGTGCCCCAAACAAGGTAGGGTACGAGCAAACGCTTGAACTTGTCTTTCATATAAGCCCGTGTGTCGCCCGACACGGTCTTGTTGAAGTAGCCTGCCTTGAAAAAGAAGAAGGACATGAAGAAGTAGCTCCATTGCATGATGGGAGTCCACCAGTCCTCTTTGCCAAAGCCACAGGCATTGGTGACATGGAGCGTTATCATGCGGATGATGCAGATGCCGCAGAGGAGGTCGAAGGCGTGATTTCGCTGTTTCATTTTCTACCGAATAAGTATTCTTTCAACAATGGGCTGATGCGCAGGGCATGACTGACCAAGAGGCAGAAGGCGACAACTAACAGGGCTACAATCGTGGAAGCTACTGCGTCAAGCACAAAATTAGGCTGGTGGGCATCGAGCCACTGCCCTACTTCTCGCCATCGAGGCAGGAAGATGAAATGAAGCAGATAGATGTCGAGCGTGCGCGTGCCAATGTATTGCAACATGCGACCCAAGCGTGTCTGCTGAGTGAAGTGAACCTGATAGTGATAGAAGAACATCACCACGATGAAGAGGAGCGAATACATGGCTAACTTGTGGGGAATGTTAGCCCACTCCAAACGGAACGTATGCCACTTGAAGTAGTCGGCACAGCACACAAAGGCAACTATCGCCAGCAAGGGGAAGAACCACGACGAACGGAAGAGCTGCTGCACCTGAGACCAGAAGCGATGTACCAGATTTCCCATCAGGAAGAAGTGCATGAACCTGAATGTCTGAAACACGGAACTATACATCATGAAGTCCGTCTTGTACCAATAGCCAAGGGTTTGGGGCAGGAAGAGCGAAAGGGATGCAAGCAGACTCACCACCCACAAGAACACGACTGCGCCATGCTCCACCTTCTTGCCAAAGGGTTGTGAACAGGCGGCTGTGAGGTAATAGATGAGGAACATCTGCAACAGAACCCAAGTAAACCAGTAGCCGCCCTTAGTAGGGCTGTGCATGCACTTCATGAAACTTTCTGCAAAGGGAAGTTTCCACCTCACGACGATAAACACGCACAAAAACACCAAGGCGGGCAGCACCTGTACCTTCACTTTCTTCCACGTGAGAGAGGCGAAGCTGCGAGGTGTCCAACGCCATGTGGGTCTGTATGCCAAGAAGCCACTGACAAAGAAAAACAAGGGCATACGGAACAGCACTTGCAGAGAGAGCGACAGGGAGAGCTTCTCCGACTCGCCAAAGCCGTTCTGCGCCACATGATAGGCCACCACCAAAAGCATGGTGAAACCACGCATAGCATCGAGCCATTCCATCCGCTGCCGTGGGACGGGAGGCATCAACTGCTGGGATTCATTTCCTTCCATACAATCGTTTTACTAATTGGTCACTCTTGCCACTCAACAACTTGCGAGTGAACATCTTTCCACTATCCATCAGCGTGTCATAGTCGGTTTCGTCCATTACTTTGATGATGGGGTCATAGACAATGTAATGCAGGGGTGTCAGTGCCACCAAGCCTGGATATTCGCCTTGGTACAAGAGGCATCGAGATGCCCATTGGGGCGAATTGAAGGCGATGGTCTGGATGAGTGTCTCTGCTTGTCCGANNGAATCNACGAAGTAACGNCNGATNGTNGGNTCCATCACATACATATTATATATATAGGTGGCAAGTTGCTCACTGATACACCACCATGCTGAGCCTTTATAGAGCTTCCAACGAGTGCCTCCCACCATGAACGAGAGAGGTTTGCGCAACCCTAAAGCTCCTTTCAGCTTGCGGCAGAAGATGCTCAACCGCTGGTTACCTTTGTTACCCAACAATCCTATATGGAAGAAAGGACGTGACAACGCATAGGCATCATGCTGCTGACTACAGATTGAGGAAGTGTCCATGCAGATGCCGCTCAACAGCTCGCGGTCGCCTTGTTGCTCTAACCATGCCGTGATGCGCTCGTTGCTCCACAAAGGGTAATCCATGCCCGAAAGGAAGAAGATGCGGTCGAAAGCGACGGGATGGTCAATAGCTGCCTTGATGAGCGCCATCTGGTAATCCACCTCGAGAATCGTTCCCCAACGAACGTCAATTCGTTGGGCAAGAAAATGCACGTTGTCCCCTTGAAGCACCGTCTGAAAGGGAGTGATGTCGGACTTCTTGTCAATGTGGATAAAGAAGTGGGCATCGGGATGCAGTGCCTCCACAAGCCTCTTCAACTGGGGGGCATCCGTATGGGCCGAGATAAGATAGGCTATATTCATGAGACGATTGAGAGTTGGGAGTTGACAGGCTTCTTCCAGCGTCCGCTTAACCATGGCACTTTCTCCACATAGGGTACAAGCCATGTACAGAAGCCAAAGACAAAAACGAGTAAGATGATGAAGTCGTCCCAATGACCATAGATGCTATGACCAAAGGAGATATGAGTGAAACGATAGAATTGCAGCAAGGGGTAGTGAGCCACGAAATAGACCATGGAGTGCTGACCGATGTAATTCACCACTGGCACACGCGGCAAAGGCAGCTTGATAAGGAAACCAGACAAACTANCNAAGATTNNCACCGTGTTGAAGAATGCCGCCAAAGGGTCGCCACGGAACAGGTTCGTGCTCATTACATACTCGCCATGCCATAACACATTCAGCACGGCAAAAGCGACAATCAACACAGCAGAGAGCACCAACGTTGTTCCTCTGCCCATGCGGTCAATAGCCCAATGCCAAGTGCGCCCCAAGTTGAAGAAGAACACGCCCATGAAGACATTGCTCAGACTCATCGGCAGTGGATTCTTCAACGTCCACATCCAATAGCTGAGCAGTGGACAGGCCAGAATCACCACCGTTTGGAACACAGAGATGGGCTTGACGATGTGAATCTTCTTGATGAAGTGTACCAATACATAGGCAGCCCAAAAGGAAAAAAGAAACCACACGGGTTCATTGCCCCAAAAAGAACTCGTCTTCCACAGATGACTCCACTCCATGGGTTCAATGGGATGATGATAACGCTGAATCTCAAACGGCAGGTAAAGCGCATAGACCAAGAAGCCTATCGTGCCCCACACCACATAGGGAACCAACAGACGCTTAGACTTATCAGCCACGTATGCCTTCGTGTTGCCTGACACGGTTTTGTTAAAGTAACCAGCCTTAAAAAAGAAAAAGCACATGAAGANGAAAGACCAANCNANCACATCGCTCCANCANCCATCNATTCTGTGTCCACAGAACGTGATGGTGTGCAGCGTAATCATGCNGATAATGCAGATGCCGCACAGGAAGTCGAAAGCATGGTTACGTTTCTTTAATACACAATTCATAACGCCAATTTCTAATTAGGCTAACGCGCTGTCCCTAAGCCGCATGGCAGCCTTAATCGCTAATGTCGGATGGTCAGCTGGTCTTCCACCATGCGCTCCATGTAGGATTGGATGATAGCTTTGAGTTCCCGCTCCAGCTGTTGCTCCACCTTGCCCGTAGTGCCCAAAAGGTTCTTCTTGTTATACCAATCTTTTTTGTAGTTGTAGAGTGCCTTCGCCTGTCCGTCATCCGTGAACTGCAAGACATAATCGCCCTTCACATACTGATAGATGCCGTTCGTATTGTTCACTGCCCAAGTCAGACTGTCTGGCGTGTTCAGCAGGTCTGCGCCAAAAGCCACATACGGCTTGGGATAACCCAGATAATTCAGCACGGTGGGCATGATGTCCACCTGCTGGGCAATCCCGTGTCTGCGCTGAGGGGCTATCTCCCCCGAAGGGTCGAAGATGATGATAGGCACGCTGAACGTACCCAAGTCCGTCTGATAATATGGTTCGGAAGTGAGGTTGGTATGGTCGGCAGTGAGCACAAAGATAGTGTTCTCATACCATGACTGCTGCTTGGCAGTCTCGAAGAAGAGGCGCAAGGCATTATCCACATAGCGAATACACTTGTGCATGATGTTGTTGTCGCCTGGTTCATCCTTGTAGATGTCCTTATACCGCTCCGGGACTTTGTAAGGATGGTGTGAACTTGCCGTGAAGACAGAAGTAATGAACGGCTCTTTCATCTCGCTCATCTTCAAGGCATAGAACTGCAGGAACTCCTCGTCCCAAATAGCCCACATGCCGTCAAAGTCCTTGTCACCGTGGAAACGCTTGTCTTGGTTGTATTCCGTTCTGCCCCAATACTGCTGATAGCCCGTTGACTTGGCAAAAGCCTCAAAGCCCATTGACCCATTCTCCGCACCATGGAAGAAAGCCGACGAATAGCCCACCTTGCCCAACTCCCCAGCCAAACCACTCACCTTGTTCATCGAAGCAGGTGTCAGGAAGAAAGGCTCTATAAAGCGTGGAATGCTTGACAAGATGGATGGCATACCATCAATGCTCTTACGTCCATTGGCAAACGAATAGTCGAACGTCAGCGACTGCCGAATAAGCGAATCCGTAAAAGGCGTGTACCCCTTGTATGACGAACCAGCCGTTGCATTGACGGGAGGGTTCAGCCCACCGATATACTCCCTGCCATAACTCTCCATAATGAGCACTACCACGTTTTTCTTCCTCATCACCACCGTGTCAGCAGGCGTATAGACAGGGCTATAGATGTCATCCAATTCTTTGCGAGAGAAAAACTTAGGATTGACAAAGACACTCTTGTTGATGGTACGAATCATAGAGAACGGCGTGTTCAGAATCAGCGCAGCCTCCGAAGGACGGTTCACAT
>WFLX010156084.1_pt1 | contig 36007 bp, 31 predicted proteins | sample 4967041 | NCBI WGS metagenome assembly WFLX01 (sample SAMN12857096, study PRJNA449069) | gut metagenome | isolation source: stool from male and female vole | host: Microtus ochrogaster | place: USA:Florida | collected 2017
GTGAAGGAGAATATACGGGACCTGCTGGCTCCCAGTGCGGAGCCTGAGCAAGTGGCAAATTGCCACCCAATGCTGGACCTCGAATTTGATTAACATTTTTTAAGAGACACTAGTGAAAAAGATTCTTGCTGATAGATCCCCCGAGCTTCCCATAGATGAAATCGACAAAGTTCCTGTATTCCAGTGGCTTTCTTTCATACACATCACCTGTCGTTATCATGAAGTTCAGCAATTCGCCCTTCTCGTTGCAAATCAGGTGCAGTTTGAAGCCGAAAAAACAGCCCATGTAACACCAGCCCCTCCGAGCAATACCCTTGTATAGGTACAATATTGTCGCTAATCACAAAACTATCAGACAATTAAAAATCGTCGAATTTACGTCAATTCTTTCACAGAGTGATTAGTCTACTTTAACAGAACTATAGTGGCACCATATTCAAATCTCACGTGATAAGAATAGGAGTCTTGTCTGGTGTGAGCATTATTATGGTGTGTCTGATTCTCAAACTAATGGTCAAAATCTGTAAATAATTTCAAAATTATGATACCTAAAATAATTCATCTTTGTTGGTTGTCTAATGACCCTTTTCCAATTGATATACAGAAATGTATGGACTCATGGAAGAAGCATCTTCCAGAATATGAGATATGGTTGTGGGACACCAAACGCTTTGACATCAATTCTGTTAGATGGACTAAAGAAGCATACGAAAAAAAGAAATATGCTTTTGCGGCAGACTATATAAGATTGTATGCTTTGTATAACTACGGTGGCATTTATTTGGATTCAGATGTCTTTATGTATAAAAGCTTCAACGATTTGTTGCAACTTCCATATTTCATAGGACAAGACTATGAGCATTGTTTCGAGGCTGCTGTCATAGGAGCAAAAAAAGGAACGAAGTGGATAGGTGAGATTCTGGAGTATTATGACAATAGGTCATTCATAAAAAAGGATGAGACATTGGATAACCTACCATTGCCACGAATCTTCTTGAGCACGCTACAATCAAGGTATCGATTCATTAGATTACATCGCTTCACAAAATATGAGCATAACGAGAAAGATTTTTACATATTTGACAGAGATTTCTTTAATTCTCGTAATAGTTGTCAGCCCCGTAGAACGAAGAAAAGTTATTGTTGCCACAATTACGCAGGAAGTTGGACGGAATGTGATAATAGTATCAAAGGAAAAATAAAAAAAAGAATTCCTAAATGGTTTTTGAATATTTATTTGACTATATCACACCACACATTCAATCGAAAACGCATACATCTTTATGAGCCGAAGATATACAAGGAAATATGGTAAAATTCTATTAGATAATTGCCAACCTACTTTCTTGTTGCGGATTTGAGGTAGTAAGAAGTATACACAAACTTATTTTCAGCATCTACTTATTATAATACAATCACTAAACAAATGCATCTTGTATAACCAATATGTCGAAATGAGACATTTGTTGCTTATCAGAGACTTGTGTAGAAACAGAGTTGTATTATAGGGTTCTCTTGATATTTTTGACCACAATTGGGGTAGTATGAGAATATTATTGGCAAACAAGTTCTATTACCGTCGCGGCGGCGACTGCATTTACACCATGGGCGTGGAGAAGATGCTGAAGGAAAAGGGACATGAGGTGGCGGTCTATTCGATGAACCATCCAGAGAACGAGGAGTCGGAGTGGAGCAGGTATTGGCCTGCGAACATGACAAGATTGGATGCATTCACAAGACCGTTTGGGGCGCACCAAGTGATAAAGGGTTTTACACAATTGATGGACGACTTCCAACCGAACGTGGTGCATCTGAACAACATCCATACGCAACTGAGCCCCGTGATTGCAAGGATTGCGCACGAGAGAGGCGTAAGAGTCGTATGGACATTGCACGACACGAAATTGGTGTGTCCCTGTTACACCTGCATGCGAGACGGAGTATGGTGTACGGAGTGTTTCGTGGACAAGAAATCCGTGATAAAGCACCAATGTATGCCAGGGAGTCTGCCTGGTGCCGTAATTGGCTATTTGGAAGCCATGAAATGGAACAAGGATGTATTGCAAGAATATGTGGACTTGTTCTTGCCACCGTCGAAATTCATGATGGACGTGTGCGTGGAGGGCGGTTATTCTCCCGAGAAGTTCCGCGTCCTCTGCAACTTCATCGATATAAAGAAGGTGGAGAGTCCTTGTTTTGAAAAAGGAGAATACTTCGTTTATGTGGGCAGGGTCAGCAAAGTGAAAGGAATACGGACGTTGTGTCAAGCGGCAGTTGAGACGAACCGACAACTTGTGGTTATCGGCGACGGCGAGTTGATGGAGGAATTGCCGGCACAGTATAGTTCATATAAGAACATTGAGTTCAAGGGGCAAATGCAGTGGGAGGATTTCAGACCGATATTGGAACGAGCACGTTTTATGGTATTGCCCTCGGAATGGAGTGAAAATAACCCGTTGACGATAATAGAGGCACAAAGCTTGGGCACGCCTGTTCTTGGCGCCCGTATTGGTGGAATACCAGAGTTGATAGAAGAAAATGCCAACGGAATGACTTTCAAATCAGGTGACGTGGAGGATTTGAAAGACAAAATCATGAAGATGTTTGAATGCCAATTTGACTATAAGAGCATTGCCAAGAAGGCAGTGGGCAAGTATTCGAGCGAGGTTTATTATGAGAAACTGATGAGGTATTATAAAGGTTGAATTCTATTCACTATATATCATTTATGTCAAAAAAGAAACTGAACGGCACGGTCATTGTCACCTACCGTTGTAATGCGCGTTGCTCAATGTGCAACCGATACAAAGCGCCGTCGAAGGCGGAGGAGGAAATCTCTATTGAAACGATAAAGAAACTGCCGCGTATGTACTTTACAAACATCACGGGCGGAGAGCCTTTCATCCGCACGGACTTGAAGGAAGTCGTACGGGAGTTGTACAAGAAGAGCGACCGCATCGTGATTTCAACCAACGGATTTTTCACAGACCGCATCATCGACCTCTGCAAAGCATTTCCGCAAGTGGGCATTAGAATCTCCATTGAGGGCTTAGAAAAGACGAACAACGAGATTCGCGGATTGAGCGACGGGTATCAGCGCGGCTACACCACGCTGAAGAAGCTTCGCGAGATGGGCATGAAGGATGTGGGCTTCGGAATGACGGTGCAGGACAAAAACGCCCCAGACCTCGTGCCGCTTTACAATATAAGCAACGAGATGGGCATGGAGTTTGCCACGGCATCGTTGCACAACTCTTTTTATTTCGTCGAGGCCAAGAACATCATCAAAGACCGCCCGATGGTAGCGAAGAACTTCGAGAATCTGGTGAACGAGCTGCTGAAGTCGAACTCTCCGAAGAAATGGTTCAGGGCTTATTTCAACCACGGGCTTATCAACTACATTTACGGACAGAAGCGCTTGCTTCCGTGCGACATGAGCTTCGACACGTTTTTCATTGACCCTTACGGCGACGTGATGCCATGCAACGGGACGAAGGACAAAGAGGTGATGGGCAACCTCAACCGCCAGACATGGGATGAGCTATGGAATTCCCCCGAGGCGGAGAGTGTACGCAAGAAGGTGCGTTGCTGCGACCGCGATTGCTGGATGATTGGTTCGGTCTCGCCAGCCATGCACAAGTACATCTACCGAGTACTCCCATGGGTGGTCATCCACAAATTGAAATCACTGCTGGGCATAAGGTACTCCATGTTTGAGAATAAGGTCTGTCGCGACCTGCGTGACGGGAAGGTGACAAAGGAACTGCTTGACNAATGTTCAACTTGTGACATGTGTGCCGTCATCAACNATGGTCTANCCGCAGATTCCAAAGAAGCATTGAAAGACAAGCGTGGCGAGGATATTGTGAATGCAGACGTGGAAAGCCAAGGGTATGAGGCAACGAAAGCAGAGCCAGACAGGGACATCCACATGAAATAAAAAGGTCCGATATGTTGAACTTATGGAGACGTATGGAAAGAGTGTTGGTCTCCCCTACTTCCTGCCCGTCAGCATGAGCCAAAGGGCAGAAAGTAGCGACAGCAAGATAATGCTGGCATATTGCAACGCTTCGACAAGCGATTTGTAAAGTTTGTTCATTGTGGTTCAAAGTTCGTACATGCAAAGGTACGACAATCTTTTGAAGGAGGACGGATTTTCATGAAAATAGTGGTAACGGGCACTCGCGGCATACCAGGAATAATGGGAGGGGTGGAGACGCATTGCGAGGAATTGTTTCCGCGCATAGCCCGCAAAGGGGCGGGTGTGACGGTCGTCCGCCGGGCATCTTACGTCCACGACAGATTGAAAGAGTGGAACGGTGTTCGGCTCGTGGACATTGCCACCCCTAAGAAGAAGTCGTTTGAAGCAATCATACATACGTTCAGGGCTATCAATAAGGCGAGGAAGCTTGGTGCAGACGTGTTGCATATCCATGCCATCGGTCCAGCCATGCTGGTTCCTTACGCTCGCTTGTTGGGGATGAAGGTGGTTTTCACACACCACGGACCAGACTACGACCGCGACAAATGGGGGGCTTCCGCCAAGATGGTCCTGAAGCTCGGCGAGCGCATGGGTTGCGTGTTTGCCAACGACGTAATAGTCATATCAGACGTGATAAAGAACCTCGTCGCCCAAAAGTATGGTCGCACCGAGCGCGTGCATCTTATATACAATGGCGTGTCTTCGCCCGAGATGTGTGATTGTCCGAATTATTTCAAAGAACTCGGAATAGAGGAAGGAAAGTACATTCTTGCCATGTGCCGTTTTGTTCCAGAGAAGAATCTTCATCATCTTGTCGAAGCTTTTGGACAGATTGACCCGAAGGGGTACAAACTTGTGTTGGCTGGTGACGCAGACTTTGAAGACGAGTATTCCCGAAAATTGAAAGCGCAGGCGAGAGAAAACGGTGTTGTGTTAACAGGCTTCATAAAAGGTGAGAAGCTCCACGCTTTGTTGACCCATTGTAGATGTTTCTGCCTACCCTCGTCGCATGAAGGCTTGCCAATCGCCTTGTTGGAGGCGATGAGTTATGGTGTCCCTGTCATTGTGAGCGACATCTCAGCCAACATGGAAGTGGGATTGGACAAATCGTGTTACTTCCCAGTTGGCAACGTGGAAATGCTTGCTGGAAAATTGCAGCAGAATCTTAATGATGACAGCCAAAGGCTATCGTATGATATGCATAAATATGATTGGGACACAATAGCAGAACAGGTAATGACCGTTTACCGTCGTCTGATGAGGGAATGAATGGAGAAGTTGTTTTTTGAGTTGTTGAGGATTGCTATAGGGCGAAGTCAGAATTTATCAGCCATTCCCACANGTATNNGGNNATGGCTGTTCTNGTATGAAACNGCNAAGAAGCAATNGTNGNNNGGCGNTNTGTNCCATGGCNTTCANAAAAGCGGCNTGCANTTGGACAGGAATCTGCTGCTGAAATNGTATTTNGCAAGNGAGAAGATTAANCANTCCAACCAAANGACGAATGAGGCGGCGGTGGNNTTGACACANTTCTTTCGAGAAAACGGTTTCAGAACGTGCATATTGAAAGGACAGGGGAACATGCTCAACTATCCCGAACCCTATCTCAGGATGAGCGGAGACATCGACGTTTGGGTGGAAGGTGGATACAAAAAGGTGTTGGGTTGGGTGCGGGAGCGCATCGGGAACAAGGAGTTCATATATCACCACATTGAGTTCAAGAAGATTGATGGTGTAGAAGTGGAGGTGCATTACCGTCCGTCATTCATGAATAATCTGATTCACAATAGGCGGATGCAGCGGTGGTTTGAACGTGTTGCGGACGAGCAATTCCGTCATGAGGTAGAACTTCCCAGTGGAGTTGGGAAAGTGTGCGTGCCGACTCATGCGTTCAACCGCATCTATCAAATGTCTCACATTTCGAACCACTTCTTCCACGAGGGAATAGGATTCCGCCAAATGCTGGACTACTATTTCGTATTGCACCAAGGTTTTACGGAAGAGGAGCAGCTGCACGACGTGCGCCTGTTGAGACACTTGGGTTTGTACAAGATGGCATCCGCCGTGATGTTTGTGCTGCGGGAGACGCTCTGCATGGAACCGAAGTATATGATTGTCCCTGCCAATGAAAAATTGGGAAGGTTCCTGATGGACGAGATATTGCAGGCGGGCAACTTCGGACAGTACGACAAGCGCGCAGAACACTGGCAAGGAAAGTGGGCGAGGAACGTACAGAGATTAAAGCGTGATGCACGTTTGGTGCGGTACTTCCCCTCAGAGTGCTTGTGGGAACCTGTGTTCAGGGTGTGGCATGGGTGCTGGCGGATTGCGAACCAGTAGGAACGAGAGAAAAAAACGGAATCAAGGATGCCGCGTGTCTGGATAGAAGAGACACGCGGCATTTTTTGTGCCCGTGAGAACCATGACATTTGCCTGTTGCAAAGATGTTGGCTTCACAGCCTCTAAATCGGAGTCCCCAACTCCGACCAACCGATGTCGGGGACTCCGGCTGGTCGATGTCGGGGACATCGATTTGGATGGGATGAAAAGGGAATCAGGGCGGCACAAGGACAGGAGGTCTTGTCCGAATTTTTGAGAAATAGAAGTTGGACAAGGTAAAACTTATAGCAGGGACTACATAGGGGGATGTTTTACCACGGGGTGTGAACATAGAAAAGGGGATGCCATTGAACTGTGGCATCCCCTTTGTATATATATACTATGTATAGAGGTCTGTTAGAACTCTGCGGTCTTCGGTGTGCGTGGGAAAGGAATGACGTCGCGGATGTTCTGCATGCCTGTGACAAAGAGGATAAGTCGCTCAAAGCCGAGACCGAAACCAGCATGAGGACAAGAGCCGAACTTGCGAGTGTCGAGATACCACCACATGTCCTTCATCGGAATCTGGCGTTCCTCTATCTCGCCCATCAGCTTGCCGTAGTCTTCCTCACGAACAGAACCACCGATAATTTCACCAATCTGTGGGAAGAGCACGTCTGTGCCTTGCACGGTCTGTGCCATCGTCTTGCCGTCGAGCACAGGATTCTCATCGTCTATCTTCATGTAGAATGCCTTGATGGCCTTGGGATAGTGCGTCATGATGACTGGCTTCTTGAAGTATTCCTCCACGAGATAACGTTCATGCTCGGAAGCGAGGTCGTCGCCCCAGTTGCAGGGGAACTCAAACTTCCTGCCGTCTTTGATGGCTTGCTGGAGAATGCGGATGCCTTCTGTGTAATCAAGGCGCACGAAGTCTTCCTTGAGCACACCCTCAAGTCGTTCGATAAGTCCCTTGTCAATCATCTTGTTGAGGAACTCNANATCGTCCTTGCAGTTATCAAGCGNCCACTTCACGCAGAACTTGATGAAGTCTNCCNCCNAATCCATCAGGTCACCCAAGTCCATGAAGGCAATTTCAGGCTCAATCATCCAGAACTCTGCCAAGTGGCGAGGAGTGTTGGAGTTCTCGGCACGGAAAGTAGGACCAAAGGTATAGATAGCACCGAGAGCCGTAGCACCAAGCTCGCCTTCAAGCTGACCAGAGACGGTGAGGGAGGTCTGCTTACCGAAGAAGTCATCGTCGTAAATGATAGAGCCATTCTCATCCTTCTTCAAGTCGTAGAGGTTCTTGGTGGTCACCTGGAACATCTGACCTGCACCCTCACAGTCAGAGGCTGTGATGATGGGGGTGTGGAAGTAGAAGTAGCCATGCTGGTGGAAGTAGGTGTGGATTGCCATTGCCATGTTATGACGGATGCGCATCACAGCACCGAACGTATTGGTACGCAGACGCATGTGGGCATGCTGACGCATATACTCGAACGACTGCCCTTTCTTCTGCATGGGATAGTCAGCAGGGCATTCGCCAAACACCTTAATATCTGTGGCTTGCACTTCAACTGCCTGACCAGAGCCGATGGACTCTACCATCGTGCCAGTCACGGAAAGGCAAGCACCTGTCGTAATCAGCTTCATCATCTCAGGGTCGAACTTCTCCACATCAGCCACGACCTGTACATTTTTGATAGTGGAACCGTCGTTGAGAGCGATGAAGTTGACGGCTTTGCTGCCACGCTTCGTGCGCACCCATCCCATGACTGTGACCTCGGCACCAAAATCGGTGCGCTGAAGGAGGTCTATGATTTTTGTACGTTTCATATTGTTCTGTAGTTCGTTTACTTCTCAACCCTCTTATTCATAATGTCCTGTGTGCAACATAGCAACCTCCTGCTCGGTGAGGAAACGCCAATCGCCGCGCTTGACACCCTTCTTGGTGAGACCTGCAAACATCACACGGTCGAGCTTGCATACCTTGTAGCCAAGGCTCTCGAAGATGCGACGCACAATGCGATTCTTACCTGAGTGAATCTCAATGCCCACCTGCTTGCGGTCGGTGTCAGAAGCATAGCTGATAGCATCAGCCTTGATGTCGCCATCCTCAAGAGTAACGCCCTCCGCAATCTGCTTCATATCGGCAGCCGTGAGGTTCTTATCGAGGAAAACATGATAGATTTTCTTCTTCAGGAACTTAGGATGTGTGAGCTTTGAAGCGAGGTCACCATCATTGGTGAAGAGAAGCACACCTGTGGTGTTGCGGTCAAGACGACCGACAGGATAGATACGTTCGCGGCAGCAGTTCTTCACGAGGTCCATCACGGTCTTGCGCTGCTGTGGGTCATCCGATGTAGTCACATAATCCTTTGGCTTGTTAAGAATGACATACACTTTCTTCTCAATGCTGACCAACTGGTCGTGGAAGTGTACCTGATCGGTACGCTGTACCTTAGTACCCAACTCTGTCACTACCTGTCCGTTGACAGAAACGACACCTGCCTGAATGAACTGGTCGGCCTCACGACGTGAGCAGACACCGGCATTGGCAAGGAACTTGTTCAAACGGATAGGTGCATTAGGATCTTCCAAATACTCCTTATACTCAATCTGCTTCTTCAAGCTATATTTAGCATTGGGGTTGTAGTCAGCTGTACGCGGACGATAGCCACCCTGACGAGGCTGGTAACCACCTTGATTGTTGTAGCCACCACGCTGCTGATAGCCGCCCTGACGTGGTTGATAGCCACCATGGTTATTGTAGCCGCCACGTTGCTGATAACCACCACGCGATTGGTAACCACCTTGACGTGGCTGATAGCCACCCTCTTGTTCACCATTCTGTTGCTGGTAGCCACGATAATTATAACCACTACGTTGCTGATAACCACCACGATTGTTGTTATAGCCGCCTTGACGAGACTGATAGCCACCACGCTGCTGGTATCCGCCATTATTGTATGGACGAGGCTGGTAAGTGTGCTGACGGGGCTGATAACCACGTGCTTGCCCACCATCGGGATTCCCCTCCGAAGAAGAGCCACCAAAACCCGAGGGACGAAAACCGCGCTCGTTCTGCACACCATTTGAACTGTAAGCAGCACGGTCGTTACGATTGAAACGAGGACGCTGCGGACGGTCGCCACGATTAAATGACGGGCGCCCCGCATAATTGTTTTCACGGTTGTAAGATGGACGGAAGCCCTCACGGTCACCGCCATGTTCAAATCTTTCTTCTGCTGCAGGTGAATTGCCCTGCCATTCTTCAAATTCAGACATAATTGTTTCTTGCTAATTTTTAATGATACAATCCTAAGAATATGTTTGTATTGTTTTCCTTTTTCTCTCTAATACAACTTGTACAATCGGTAAGCCTTGCCAAACTACATCCCAGTGTAGCTGTGAGGAGTAATGGCACGAAGTTCCTCCTTCACACGTTCTGCCACATTCAGGTCATCAATGAAGTTACTGATGCTCTCTGCTGTGATTGTCGCATTCGTGCGAGTGAGCGCCTTCAACGCTTCGTATGGATGAGGATATGCCTCACGACGAAGAATGGTTTGGATACCTTCCGCGCATACTGCCCAACAGTTGTCAAGGTCACGGTTGATAGCATCTTGGTTCAACAGGAGCTTGCGCAGTCCCTTCAAGGTTGACTGGATGGAAATGACCATGTGCCCCATTGGCACACCTACATTACGGAGCACCGTCGAATCAGTCAAGTCACGTTGCAAACGGCTGACGGGCAGCTTCTGACTGAGGAAAGCAAGGACTGCGTTAGCCATACCAAGGTTACCTTCCGAGTTCTCAAAGTCAATCGGATTCACCTTATGAGGCATTGCCGAAGACCCCACCTCACCAGCCTTAATCTTCTGCTTGAAGTACTCCATCGATACATACATCCAGAAGTCACGGTCAAGGTCAATAATGATGGTGTTGATACGCTTCATCGCATCAAAGATAGCACCCAAATTGTCATAGTTACTGATTTGAGTGGTCCACTGTTCACGCTCCAAGCCCAGTTTCTCACTTACAAACTTATTACCAAACTCCTTCCAAGCATATGCAGGATATGCAACATGGTGAGCGTTGTAGTTACCTGTCGCTCCGCCAAACTTAGCCGTAATCTTACATGCCTTCAACTGCGCCAGTTGTTCAGTAAGACGATACACATACACCATCACCTCTTTGCCCAAACGAGTAGGCGAAGCTGGCTGTCCATGTGTTTTAGCCAACATCGACACATCCGCCCATTCCTCTGCATATACCTTCAACTGCTCAATCAACTCTTCCAACAAAGGATAATACACCTCATTAAGCGCATCCTTCACGCTAAGAGGAACAGATGTATTGTTGATGTCTTGGCTCGTCAAGCCAAAGTGAATAAATTCCTTGTAATCTTCAAAATCACCAATTTTGTCGAGTTCTTCTTTAATGAAGTATTCCACAGCCTTCACATCGTGGTTGGTCACTTTCTCGATGTCCTTCACACGCTGTGCATCAGCCTCAGAGAAGTTGCGATAGATGTCACGCAAGCGTTCAAAGAGCGTTTTATCAAACCCTTCCAGCTGTGGAAGCGGTAGTTCGCAAAGTGTAATGAAATACTCGATTTCAACACGAACACGATACTTAATAAGTGCATATTCTGAAAAATACGAAGCCAAGTCCTGCGTCTTGCTTCTATAACGACCATCAATCGGCGACACAGCCGTAAGTGCATTCAGTTCCATATTCTATTTTGCTTTTACTTGTCTCTAATTCTTATCTGTCATGCGTCACCGAGACGCTATTCTTCCCTTTCCTGCTCAACCCTCTAAAAGAGTCTCAACTAACTTTTTGAGGGTACAAAGTTAGGAGTTTTCCCTAACACATTATTGATATAGGAGGAGGAATTTACGTTTTCCACCTACATTTTCACTTTTTTAACCCTTCTCCACCCTCGGAATACGAAATGCAGTGTACACCTCCACCAGAACGAAAAAGACGAAGGGCATCAGCCACGAAGAACTTCCCACCCACAATCCAGCGTAAAATCCCGCAGGCATCAACATCATGGCTGAGGCCAACGCCAAAGCAATAGTACCAAACACCCGTTGGTGATACAACCTGCGGAGCGTCAAGTTGCGTGGGTCATAAGTGGGATAATCCAAGTAGAAGGGCCGAGGCAAGAAACGCCCCATAGCCAATAGCACGGTTGCCGCTACCATCACAATACCAGCCACCATACGGACAGATGGCATAGGCATCACCCACACACATGCTGCCACCACGACTAAAGCAAGCCCCGTCACTTCCACATATCCTAAAAGTTTCTTTTTCTCCATAATCTTTCCCTAATCGTCGTTTTCTCTCCGCATTAGCTAAAGATCAGCAATGTCACTCTTCATCGTCTTCCACAATGAATATATCCTCATTGTCTGTCTTCATATAGTAACGGCTACGCGCCACCTCCTTCACAGCCTCATGGTCGTGCTTCAAAGCATTCAGGACCTTTTTATCTTCTTCAAATTTGCGATTGTATGTTTCGATTTCCTCGCGCAAACGAGAAATCTCCTGACGCTGCCCGACACGTCTCCACAAGCTGCTCTCCCCCACAAAACCAACAGCCACGACAAAAACAGCCAATGCAATAACATATTTCAGCTTAAAAAACCATTGTCTAATACTTTTACGCATAGTCTCAAAACCCACACTCTTTTCTTGTTACAACAATATCCATTTTTCATTATGAAGTGGCAAAGTTAGACTAAAATTCACTAAATCACAATCATATTTTTACTATTTTATTGTAAAAGTCGCAAATGAGCCTTAATTTTGTAACAAATTTCATTCATTCTCAACAAATCACACCAATCTCCAACATGAAAAAGAACATTTTCCGCTTGGCATTCGCCTTCATGATGGCAGTCATGCCCGTAGCGATGAACGCACAACTCACAAACATTCTCAAAAAAGCAAAAGAAACCGTCAGCAACTCCTCCCCCACCGCAGGAACCGTCGTGGATGTTGTCGGCAACATACTGGGCACAAAAAAAATAAGTACCAAAAGCTTGGAAGGCACATGGATATACACCCAACCATGTGTTGCTTTTGAAAGCGAGAATGCACTCAGCAATCTTGGTGGCAGCGTGGCTCAATCCAAGATTGAAGCCAAACTGAAACAAGGATTGGAAAAAGCTGGCATCAAAGCTGGACAAATGAGCATCACTTTCAAGGCAGACAACACGTTCTCTGCCACTGCAGGCCAGAAGACAGTGACAGGCACTTACAAAGTGGATGGTGCCGACCTGACACTCACGTTCAAGAAACCAGCCAAGTCTGTGAAAACCAATGCCAAGATTTCACTCACCACCCTACAAATAGCCATGAAAGCAGACAAGATGCTTGATGTCGTCAGCACCATCGCCACCAAAGCCAGTGCCTATTCCAGCCAGATGGGTACAGTTTCCCAACTCCTCAGCCAATACAAAAGCATGTATCTTGGCTTGAAATTTGAAAAGAAATAACTTCCATGGCTGATACAAAACAAAGAAAGGGGCGTGCATCGCATCGATGCACGCCCCTTTCTCATTTCACTTTCACGCTCACAGGATGGTTCGCTCCGCTTTTCCATTTCTCCAATGAAGCGAACCATTCCTCCGCGGTGTGATAACCCTGCTCTTCTTTATCGGCACAGAAACTCACATAATAGCGAATCCGTTGCTGTTGGTCAGTTTTCAACACATAGAGGTAGTTCAAATCATCCTCCTGTGTGTCACAGACATACTCCTTGGGAACATACACCGCCAAGCCAACAGGTTCGGGTGCCCACAACAACTTCTTTCCCATGTCTGGATAGTCGCAACCCCATGAGGCAGCCAAGCCGTCTTTCCCCACAAATCCCTGCGATTTATGACCTTTCCGTGTTATCTCGTCAGCAGTGACACCCACCTTCTGCACACCCGTACAGAAACGCTTCACCTTAATAAGCGCCGTACCCTGCGATGACTGGAGCGTCACATCCACCTGCATATCCCGATGACCTGCACAAAGTGAATAATACTGGCGTATGTCGTAAGTACCTCCATCGTCAGCCTTTACACCAAGGTCATACACCTCCACCACTGTACGCAACGGTCCTGTAGTCACCACCCGTTGCCCTCTCACTGCCACATCGTTCCAGTTGGCAGGCATGCCCAACTGCCAGTCCTTCAGCGAGCCACAGCCGATAGCATTGCCAGCCCAAAGCACATCTACCCCATAGCCTTCACTCAACTGCTCCGCTGATGTATAGAACTGCGTTTGTGGAAGTTCTATGCGACGATACTTCTTGCCGTAAAGGTCAATGTTCTGCCGATGGTCGAAGTAAATGCGATAGCCCACCAGCTCCGACTCTATGGTAACACCATGCATATAGATATCGTTAAAGATGTTACTCTTCCCCGAAGCCTCCACCCGCAACACATCGGGATGTTTGTCCTGCTTGTCACGTATCTGCAAAGCTGTATAAATCCTTGTAGCCATGTAAGGAGAGATAGCCTGTGGCAAGAGTGTCACCTCAAAAGTCTTGGTCTCCTTGCCCTTCATGTCAGTCAAAAAGAATACCTCGTCGGCCCGCAAATCCCCGTCCATATCGTCCAGCTGGCAAGCCACTTCCCTGCCACCACACGTCACCTGTACACCTTTCACCTCAAAGCCAACTTTCTTCGTGGCAGGCAACTTCACAACCACAGGCTCTTCCGCCTTGTCCTCCGCCCAGCTGTTTATAACCGTCACTTGCAGAGTCTTCACTTGTGCCGATGCCACCACACAGCCCAGCAACATCCCAGCTAAAATACACTGTTTCATATTCTTTCCTTTTTCCGATTGATGCTACAAAGGTAAGCAAAACCTCGGAGGGAAAAGAATAAAACACGTTCTATTTATCCTCCGAGGTATATCTGTCAGCTCGAAAGGCGTAAAAAAAGGATGTGAGAATATATTTATTGCGTCAGTTTTACAGCATCGCAGAGGATAAATGCGCCCACAAGAATGCTGCCACCAGCCATACTCCCCATAGCAGACAGCATAATGACTACTGACTAAAAACTCTCATGAATCCATGCAATCACTCAGCACCTGACGTCCTGTATCGATAAGTTTCCGACAATTTGTTACAAGATATTCCTAATCTTTTTGAGACAAAGAAGAGGATTTTTCCCCGTTTACCAACTTTTCCCTATGAACAATAGCGTTTTCCCTATGAAAGTTCCAGTGTTATGTCGTATCTTTGCGACCAGAATCATCACAAAAAAAATTCTCTAATAACTCTAAATAACCTCAAGAAGATGAAAAAGACAATTAGACTTTTCAGCCTCATCGCAACAGCCTGCCTCTGCACCCTTTTCGTTTCGTGTACCGACGACGATACGGAGGAAGCCATGGTGCTGTCAGGGCAATGGCAAGGCAACTGGGGCATGTATTACGAGATTGAACACAAAGGTCGCATCTACACGTTCAACTCCTACGACACCGACATCGTGTTTTATCCCCAATACGACTACGCCACCCACGGCTACGGCTACCAAGTAGATTGGTATCGCCAAGGTCCTTACGAGCGAATGAGCTTCCGTTTCAACTGGAGCATCACCAACGGTGTCATCCGCATGGTTTATCCTGGTTACCCTGAATACAACACCAGCATCCGCAGCTACAGCATCAACAACAACCGCTTCACGGGCTATTTCGACACGGGCACCGAGCCGTTCTATCTTTACAAGATTGCTGACTACTACAACTGGAGCTACTATTACGACTACGGAGACTACCATTACTGGTATTACGACGATTGGGATTGGTACGCCAAAACACGCACCACAACACCCGACAGCACTTCCGCCAATGCTCCTACAAAAGAAGACCGCATTGTAAAGATTGGCAGCCGATTGGCAGAATAAGTACAAGAACCATTCAACAGCGAATCGCACGAATCTCCTTTAGAATAAGGNTTCGTGCGATNCGTCGTTATGATGGNTTCCTANCTATTGCCCCANGCGTTTCATGTGACAGAGCNTCAGGNTTCCCTCCTTGTCCCTAAGGTGCATACCCCCACCCTCACAATAGCGGAACATCTTGCAGTCGGCACAATCCCCCTTCCGCATCCAGTCACGGTTACGATAGTTCTGAAAGCCATGTTCCCACACGTCCCAGAAATGGTCCTTATAGATGTTGCCCTGATAGTACTTGCCCCTAATGCTGGTGCAAGCCGAGATGCTGCCATCTATCAATACCGATGCCACACTGATGCCTGCCGCACATTGATAAAGGTGGTCGCGCACCTTGCCTTCATACTCGCCCAGAAAACCCTCACAGGCAAAACTCGTATGCACTTTGCCTTCCTTGCGACAGGCAAGGATGAACTCCAGCACCTCACGGAACTTCCCGTCCGAAATCTGCAAGTCAGGACACATCGTCGCCCTGCCAGCAGGGAAGATGGTGAAGAGCCGCCACTGACGCACTCCTGCCTCATAAAGCATCTCTTTCAAATCAGACAGATAGCGCACATTGCGGTTGTTCACACAAGTCACCACATCCCACACCACCTGTCGCTGAGCAGCCAAGAGGCGAATGGCACGCATGGCGTTCTTGAAGCTGCTCTCATGACCACGCATCCAGTTGTGGTCCTCCTCGTTGCCATCCAAACTCACAGCCACACTGCGCAACCCTGCCGCACACAACTTTCTGAAACGCTCCTCCGTCAGCAACATTCCATTCGTCACCATACCCCACGGATACCCACGCCGATAAAGTGCCCTGCCCACTTCCTCCACATCGCTCCTCATCAGTGGCTCGCCCCCTGACAAGACAATCATCACTTCATGCGGATTGACATGAGGTGTCACTTCCTCGTCTATCACCTTGAGGAAGTCCTCAGCTGGCATATCAGGCATCAGCTCCTCCATCTTGCAGTCGCTGCCACAATGACGGCACTGCAAGTTGCACCGCAGGGTACACTCCCAAAAGAGTTGCCGCAACGGGTGCAACTGTTTCAAGTTCTGCCGCAACCGACGTTCAAGCTCCAGCCCGATGCGCTGTTTCAAAGATAAAGATGCCACCTTCTGCGAAACAGGTTTCACTTCTTGGTCCCTTCCATTGACTTCTTCTCCACTTTCTCCAAACGAGCAGGAGGCGGACCATACATCACACGGATGTCCCGCCAATCTTTCGACACACGCTGTATTGCCGTGTCGGGCTGTACCACTCCATTATTGCGCGCGTCAGACTTTTCCATCGAAGACACCGCACGCTTCGACGTGCCGCATCCCGTCACACCCAGCAAGGCTATGATGACAGACAGCACCTTGCTCGTCGCCGCCAACCAGTGTTTCCGAAATTGCTTCATGATTATTTCACTTCACCAAAGTATTTCGTGTCAGCCAGTTTCAACAGATACTGCCCATACTGGTTCTTCAACATCGGCTGTGCCAACTCACGCAGTTTCTCGGTGGTAATCCACCCCTGACGATAAGCGATGCCCTCCAAACAAGCAATCTTCAAGCCCGTCCGCTTCTCCAGCACCTCAATGAAGGTCGAAGCCTCGGAGAGGGAATCATGCGTGCCTGTGTCGAGCCACGCAAAGCCACGTCCCAGCAACTGCACCTTGAGGTTTTTCTCGTTGAGAAACTCCTGATTCACAGTCGTGATTTCCAATTCCCCACGCGACGACGGCTTGATGCGCTTTGCCACTTCCACCACCTTGTTGGGATAGAAGTAAAGCCCCACCACCGCATAGTTGCTCTTGGGGTTCTCTGGTTTTTCTTCAATGGACAGGCAGTTGCCCTCCGTGTCGAACTCGGCCACACCATAGCGTTCAGGGTCTTGCACCCAATAGCCAAACACGCTGGCCTTGCCCTTCTTGGCATTCTCCACACTCTCTTTCAGCATGCCAGAAAATCCACGGCCGTGGAAGATGTTGTCGCCCAACACAAGGCACACATCGTCGTTGCCCACAAACTGCTCACCGATGATGAAGGCCTGTGCCAATCCATCGGGCGAGGGTTGCTCCGCATACTCGAAGTGTACCCCATAGTCGCCGCCATCGCCCAACAGTCGCTTGAACCCTGGCAAATCCTGCGGCGTAGAGATAATCAGGATGTCCCTGATGCCAGCCAGCATCAACACCGAAATGGGGTAATACACCATGGGCTTGTCGAAAATCGGGATAAGCTGTTTGCTCACGCCTTTCGTAATGGGATACAGCCTGGTTCCCGAACCACCAGCTAACACAATACCTTTCATCTTGTTTTGTTGTCTTTTAATAGTTTACACGGGCAAAGGTCGCATATTCTCCCCGAATAAACAAACAAATTGCGGAAAATGTTTCGAGAAGCGCAGAAAGCAGGCACCGCACACCCTGTGGTGCTTTTTTCCTGCACGGAGAAGGAAAACTTTCCTGCAAGGGGAAGGAAAACCATCCTGCACGGTGCAGGACAGCCGGTGCCCTGACGTTGCCCAACAAAAATAACAAGAAGAATGCTTGCAGACGCCCTGAAATATGCGTACCTTTGCAACAGAAACCAAAACCTATTACATCATGAGATATACAGAATTAGGCAAAACGGGAATGAGCGTGTCCCACTTGGCGTTCGGTGCATCATCGCTGGGCAGCGTGTTTCACACAACAAACGAGGCGGACAGCATCAAGGCGGTGGAAACTGCCATAGAGGGGGGCATCAACCTGATTGACGTAAGCCCATACTACGGGCATTACAAGGCCGAGACGGTGCTGGGCAAGGCACTGAAACTGATTCCTCGCGATAAATACTTCTTGAGCACCAAGGTGGGACGCTACGGCAAGGACGGCGTGAACACATGGGACTATTCCGCCCAACGTGCCACCGAGAGCGTCTATGAAAGCATGGAACGCCTCAACGTGGATTACATCGACCTCATCAACGTACACGACATAGAGTTTCAGGCAGCGATGGAGGGCGGATTGCAGAAGGTGGTGGACGAGACATTGCCAGCACTGGTGGAGTTGAAGAGGAAAGGCATCGTGGGGCATGTGGGCATCACCGATTTGCAATTGGAAAACTTGCAATGGGTCATTGAGCACTCGGAAGAGGGCACGGTGGAGAGTGTGCTGAATTTCTGCCACTACTGCCTGAACGACGACAAGCTGGAGGATTTTCTTGACTTCTTCGAGGCGAAAGGTGTAGGTGTAATCAGCGCATCCCCCCTGAGCATGGGTCTGCTATCGCAACGCGGCGTGCCAGCATGGCACCCTGCACCGAAGCCACTGGTGGAGGTGTGTGCCAAGGCGGCGGCATACTGCACCGAGAAGGGCTACCCGATTGAGAAGCTGGCTGTCCAATACGCTGTCAGCAACAAACGCATTGCTGGCACCTTGTTCTCGTCGGCTAATCCTGAGAACGTGAAGNGCAACATCCAGTGGGCAANCGAAGAACCCGACTGGGAGCTGGTGAAGGNGNTGCAGGACATCATCGGAGAACAAAAGCGAGTGNGCTGGGCAAATTCTTAAATTCGGGACAAAGCGACATTTTCCGTTGAACTCCCTTATCNCAAGAACGAAATATGACAATCATCGACGCACACAGTCACCTTTGGCTGAAGCAAGACACGACGATTGACGGCAAGAGAATCTTGTCGCTGAAGAACGGACGAAGCATCTTCTTCGACGAGGAGGTGCAGATGCTGCCACCTTGGCTCATCGACGGCGTAAATTCTGCCGAGGTGTTCCTGGCTAACATGGATTACGCACAGGTGGGAGGTGCCGTCGTGGTGCAAGAGCTTATCGACGGCAATCAGAATGTGTATCTCACCGAGGTGCAGCAAGCGAACCCTGACCGCTTTTTCTGCATGGGAATGGCGTGGAACCTCGACGAGGCAAAGGCTGTGCATGCGGCAGGGCTAAGAGGCATCGCCTTCCCTGGACACCGCATGAAGGAGTCGCTCTTGGGTCTGATACCCGTGTTCAAGTATATGGAAGAACAACACATGGTGCTCTCCATGTGTCTGGGCGAAGAAGAGAAGCAGATTGGCGAGATGAGGGAGGTGATACAAGAATGTCCCCAACTGCGAGTAGCCATCGGGCACTTCGGCATGGTAACAACCCCTATTTTCAAAAGCCAAATCATGCTGGCGCGGGAGGGCGAGCACGTGATGGTAGAGTCGGGCGGCATTACTTGGCTCTACAACGCGGAGTTCTACCCCTACCCATCTGCCATCCGCAGCATCAAGCAAGCGGCTGAATGGGTGGGCATGGACAGGCTGATGTGGGGCAGCGACTACCCACGCACCATCACCGCCATCACCTACAAGATGTCCTACGACTTCATTACTAAGTCGGCAGAACTGACGGAAGNAGACAAAATGTGCTNCCNCGGCAAGAATGCAGNACGCTTCTACGACTTCAAAAACCTGCCCGAGCTGCCATACATAAAAAACATGTCCGAATAAATTGCCTGCGCACAGGGCACATTTCTTTCAATCATAACCTAAACTAAAATGAAAAAACCTTTAGTATCGAAGAAATACCTCTTCACGTTCATACTGATTACGTCGCTGTTCGCCCTGTGGGGATTCGCTAACGACATCACAAACCCGATGGTGGCAGCATTTCAGACAGTGATGGAACTCTCGGCTGCCAAAGCATCCATGGTGCAGTTCGCTTTTTATGGCGGCTATGCCACCATGGCGATTCCTGCCGCGCTGNTCANCCGCCGATATTCTTATAAGAGTGGCATCCTTTTGGGCCTGACGCTTTATGCCGTTGNCNCATTCCTGTTCATCCCGGCGGNAGAGTGGCAGGAGTTCTCGTTCTTCTGCANCTCGCTCTACATCTTNACTTTCGGTTTGGCATTCTTGGAAACTACTGCCAATCCGTTCATCCTCTCATTGGGCGATAAGGAAACGTCAACCCGCCGTTTGAACCTCGCACAGGCTTTCAACCCAGTAGGCTCGCTGAGCGGCATGGCGGTAGCATCATTCCTCGTACTGCCCCACCTGCTGTCGGACAAGCGCGACGCTGCTGGAAAGATTATCTTTTCGTCCCTTTCTGAGGCGGAGAAAGCAAGTATCCGCCTGCATGACCTCGCCGTCATCCGCAACCCTTACGTTGCCATCGGCCTCGTCGTGGTAGCGGTGCTCGTCATTATCGCACTGACCAAGATGCCGAAGACAGAAAGCGAGGAACAGAAGGCTGTAGGACAGACACATACGGTGAAGCAGACACTCTCGAACCTCTGGCACGACACCATCTATCGCGAGGGTGTATTTGCGCAGGTGTGTTACGTTGCCGCACAAATCATGGTGTGGACCTTTATCATCCAGTATGCCGACCACCTTGGCATCAACAAGGCGACGGCTCAGATATACAACATCGTAGCAATGTCGCTCAATCTGGGCGGACGCTTCATCGGCACTTTCATCATGCGTTACATCAACACACGCAAGCTGCTCACCATCTTCGGCGTGGGTGCTTCGGTGTGTACTCTTGGAGCCATCTGCATCGAAGGCATCGTGGGGCTTTACAGCCTTGTCTGCATCAGCCTCTTCATGTCCATCATGTTTCCCTCCATTTATGGCATTGCACTGGAGAATGTCGATACGAAGGACACACACCTCGGTGCCGCATTCTTAGTCATGGCAATCGTAGGCGGTGCGCTGATGCCGCCATTGCAGGGTTGGGTGATTGACCAAGACACCATCTGGGGTATGCCAGCAGTCAATGTGTCGTTCATCCTGCCGTTGGTTTGCTTCCTCGTGATTATCGTATATGGCTATCGAGCATACAAGAGTCTTACCGTGGTCAATCAGAAATAGTAAAAAACGTCCAATAGCAAATAAGATAATGAAAGCAATTCAAATCACTCACAACCAAGAGTTGAACATCGTTGAAATAGAGAAACCTGCTGCACCGAANGCNGGCGAAGTGNTGNTGAAACNGGAGTATGTAGGCTTCTGCGGTTCCGACCTAAACACGTTTATGGGAAGGAACACGATGGCACTGAACCCTGTCATCCCCGGGCATGAGATTGGGGCAGTCATCGAGGCGGTGGGCAGCGGAGTGCCCGACAACCTGAAAGTGGGCATGGTCGTGACCTGTAACCCCTACACCAACTGCAACCATTGCGCTTCGTGCCGAAACGACCGGGTGAATGCCTGTCAGCATAACGAGACACTGGGCGTGCAGCGCAATGGTGCCATGAAGGAATACATCACGATGCCATGGGAGAAGATTATCCCTGCTGGCACACTCTCAGCCAAGACCAGCGCACTGATTGAACCGATGAGCGTGGGCTTCCATGCTGTGAGCCGCGCCCAAGTGACTGATGTCGATACGGTTATGGTCATCGGTTGTGGCATGGTAGGCATGGGTGCCATCGTTCGTGCAGCAACCCGTGGTGCCACCGTCATTGCAGCCGACCTTGACGATGAGAAGCTGGCTTTGGCTCAACAAATGGGAGCGACTTACGCCATCAACACCAAGACAGAGGATGTACACCTGCGTTTGGCTGACATCACAGGTGGTTTCGGTCCTGATGTCATCATCGAAGCCGTAGGCAGTCCCTTCACCTACCAGATGGCAGTGAACGAAGTAGCTTTCACAGGACGTGTGGCTTGCATCGGCTATGCCAAGAGCGACGTGACCTTCCAAACGAAACTTTTCGTACAGAAAGAGCTGGACATCCGTGGTTCGCGCAACGCCACGCCCGAAGACTTCCGCGGTGTCATCCGCTATCTGGAGCGCGGCACATGCCCTGTTGACGAACTCATCACCAAGGTTATCAAGCCCGAAGAGGCACTGGAAACGATGCGCTGGTGGAGCGAGAACCCAGGCAAGGTGTTCAGAATACTGGTAAAGTTTTAAGTCCACAAGCCCCATAGGCTCTCCTTATAAAAGCGCACAACATGAAAGTATTTGTCAGTGGTTGTTACGACCTCCTTCACAGCGGGCATGTGGAGTTCTTCCGACAAGCCAGCCAATACGGAGACCTGTATGTAGGCATCGGTTCGGACGCAACCATTCTCACCTATAAGAATCACAAGACGCTCTATCCTGAGCAGGAACGCCTGTTCATGGTGAAGAGTATCCGCTATGTGAAGGATGCCTTCATCAACGAAGGCTCCGGTGTCATGGACTTCATCCCCACAGTGGAAGCCCTGAAGCCCGACCGTTTCGTAGTGAATGTTGACGGTGCCAGCGAAGAGAAACGCCGTTTCTGCAAGGAACATGGCATCGAATACATCGTGCTCGAGCGCACACCTGCCGAGGGTTTGGAAGCGAGAAGCAGTACCAGCATCAAGACAACCTTAGCTGACGGCAAACGCCAAATGGGCATTTCCCCATGTGCCAGCCTTAACCCTTCATCCTCAACAGGCATCCCCACCCGCCTTGACCTTGCTGGCACATGGATTGACCAACCATACGTAAGCACTTACGCCCCGGGATGGGCTATCACCATCTCGCTCGTGCTCACCTTCGAGATACACGAACGCTGCGGACTTTCCACATCTACACGTAACCAAATCAAGCGCATCTGGCCCATCCACCTGCCCGACATGGACCCTGAAATGTTGGCAAAGTTGGTCTTCTGCTTCGAGAACGACCCCGAACGAACGGATGGCATCATCAGCGGCGCACAAGATGCTATCGGCATCTGTATGCCAGGGCTATGCCGCCATTACTACAATGCCCACTACTGGCCCGAGCGTATTGAGTCGTGTACCGACGAGCACATTCTCCGCTGGCTGGAAAACCACCTGTGCATGGTGCCCATGTTCCCACGCCGTCCGGGATGCTCGGTAGTGAAAGGCAAATGCCTCAACGAAGGCAATGTCAAAGCTTTGGCACAAGCCGCTGAGGACTGCTGGCAAGCCATCATGAAGACCGACCTCAATGCCTTTGCCACAGCCTATCGCGCCTCGTTCGTGGCACAAACCACCCTCTTCCCAGCCATGCTGCAACCCGGTGTACAGGACTACATCAACCGTTACGCACCGATGGAAGGAGTGCTGGCATGGAAGATGCCCGGTGCTGGCGGTGGCGGCTATCTGGCACTCGTAGTCAACGATGCCAACACCTTCTGCCAGCAACACGAAGAAGCTATTCCTCTGACCATCAGAAGAAACTGACCATGAACAAGTCATCACNATTGGCAANANGAAANCANAACGATACGTGCAGACATTGGANCTGCGCAATGACCCTGAACTCATCAGGGAATACCGCAAATGGCACTCGAAAGAATTCCACTGGAAGGAAATCCGCGACGGCATCCGTGCCGTTGGCATACAGGAGATGGAGCTTTACCTTCTCGGCACACGGGTGGTAATGGTTGTGGATACCCCCGAAGACTTCGATTGGCAAACCGCAATGGACCGCCTTGCCACCCTGCCCCGACAAGCAGAGTGGGAAGCCTTTGTAGCTCGCCTGCAAGGATGCCATCCCGACGCCCGAAGCGACGAGAAGTGGCAAATGATGGAGCGTATCTTCCACCTCTACGACTAATCCTCCCAAAACAAGACACATTTCACTAACAAACTAAAAACCTTATGAACAAAACAACGATTTTTGCCGTCATGATGCTGACCACAGCCATGACTACCCAAGCACAAGAATGGCAAGTGCCCGTGTTAGAGACCGACGAGCCAATGGCCACAGGACAATTCACACCCGATTGGGCATCCCTCCGCACCTACGAGGTACCCGAATGGTTCCGTGATGCCAAGTTCGGCATTTGGGCACACTGGGGGGCTCAGTGCGTGGAAGGCAGCGGCGACTGGATGGCACGCGGGCTTTATCAAGAAGGCGGCTACCAGTACAACTTCCACCGTGAGCACTACGGGCATCCCTCCGAAGTGGGATTCAAGGACATCCTTCCCCTCTTCAAGGCGGAGAACTGGACACCCGAAGAACTGGTGAAGTTCTACAAAGAAGAATGTGGCGCACAATACTTCTTCGCCCTCGGCAACCACCACGACAACTTCGACCTGTGGAACAGCAAATACCAAGAGTGGAACTCTGTGAACATCGGTCCCAAGCAAGACATCCTCGACGGATGGGCACGTGCAGCCAAGAAAGCAGGACTCCCCTTCGGCATCTCGTTCCATGCCGACCACGCATGGACATGGTATGAACCGTCACGCCGTTTCGACCTCAAAGGCGAGAAGCGCGGTGTGAAATACGACGGATGGCTCACCAAAAAGGACGGCTACACACCCAATCCTGACGGCACAGAAAAGTGGTGGAAGGGACTCGACCCACAGAAGCTCTATGCACAGAACCACGACTTCAGCGACAACACATGGGACAACGGAGCCATTCATCGCCANNGNGNGNGNGAGAACGGTGCCTGNNTGCNAACACANGAATTTGTNACNAACTTCTACAACCNCACACTCGATGCCATCAACCGCTACAACCCAGACCTCATCTATTTCGACGTGACCGTGCTGCCCTTCTATCCAGTGAGCGATGCAGGCATGAAGATAGCCGCCCACATGTACAACCACAGCGCAGCCACCCACAAAGGAAAAAACCAAGCCGTAGTATTCGGCAAGATTCTGGAAGAAGACATGAAAGACGCCCTTGTATGGGACGTGGAACGCGGTGCTCCCAACAAGATTATGGAACGCCCCTGGCAGTGCTGCAACTGCATCGGCGACTGGCACTACAACACAGGAGTGTATCAGCGCAACGGTTACAAGAGTGCCCACACCATTGCCAAACTATTAGTTGACATTGTGTCGAAAAACGGCAACATGCTCCTCTCCGTCCCTCTCCGTGCCGACGGCACACCCGACGAGAAGGAGCTAACCATCATGAAAGAGTTTGGCGCATGGATGAAAGTGAACAGCGAGAGCATCGTAAAGACCCGCCCATGGAAAATCTTCGGCGAAGGCCCCATCGCCAATGCCGACATCAAAATCAACGCCCAAGGCTTCAACGACGGACAATACACCCAAGCCGGTGCCGACGAGATTCGCTTCAACCAGACCGACAAGCATCTCTACATCACCCCACTCGCATGGCCGAAGAACCACACCATCACCATCCAATCGCTGGCACTTGGGACAAAACTCTTCTCGGCTCCCATCAAGACCGTCGAGCTCCTCGGCTATGGCAAGGTGAAGTTTGAACGCACCCAAGATGCCCTCATCGTCACCCTGCCCGAACCCACCAACAACATCATGCCCGTGCTGAAAATCAAGAAATAAACAAATTCCTTTCGATTTCATCTAACAAACAGGCCCCGACGCATCACCGCGTCGGGACCTGTTTGTTAATTGCTCATATTGGGTAAATGCTATTGATTTATTGCTTGATAGGATGAAACAATTTATCTTGCAACCCTGTTTGTTCAACCTCTTCCAACATATATACTGGACGATATCGCATAGTAGCTTTTTCACCCCCAAATTGGTCAGGGATGNAATATCTTCTTTTATANCCTTTGNNCACAAATTCGCCAGTCCCGCCCAAATCTCCTATCTTAAAACCTCCATGATACAAGCATGTGGTAATCAATACTTCGGAATGTACAGAATATCCTTTTTTCTGATAGGTGTCAATGTGGGACAAAGCACNATTTGAATATCGGCATATAGGATNAAAACCTTNTANACAGTCATTNANCGTGNNCCCCACATNNTTGCTTCTGTNCCACCATAGCCAATTTTGATTGACATTCTCATCAAATCGTTCCACATAACAGCTTAGAAAATCATAATCATAAAGGTTTTCATCGCAGTCTTTCATCAGAGTAAGCCAATGTCCTGTATATTCCACGTCATATTCAATAAACCAGTAAAATTTATATGATGGCATATCTGTATAAAAGCGTAGCACAGGGAAATGGCAACTACCTGGAAGCAACGTCTCTTCAATAGGTTCATATCCCAACTCATTGATGGTATCGCAATTTGTAGTGAAGCATACTACATCGTCAGGTACATTCCATTCACATCCGTCATGCATGTTTAGAAGCATAATCGTATCGTATATTTCCTTATCTAAGTCACTGCACAGTTTTCTATATTTCTGAATAACGAATTCGTTTACAATATGTGTAGATAAAAGCACAACTTCCTTGTGAATCATAAATTATGCTACAAATAAATTCTGTTACCCGTACAAAGCATTCACATAGAAAGGTTTCATATGGCATACAATATAGCAACTTATAAGCCTTTCTGCAAGGAATGACATTGCACGACACTGATACGCTTTGTTGTCATATCGGAAATCCCTCTCTGCTTTAGCCCAGTATTTGTCCGCATCCATATTCAGATTATGCCTACGGTCAAATTCAAACAGTATTGGAAAGAAGAACTCACATAGAGATACAAAATCATCATAATGCATGATAAAGCAACAATTTGGAATAAAAGTCTTGCTTTGTAGCATATATTCTGTGTATTTATTGTTCTCCCCATATTTCTCGTTCAAAATGTCGATGATGTCATAATAATCATTATAGTTGTGAGCATCCTTATAGTGATGAAAAAGGGTGAAAGGAAAGTTTGCGATATTCAAAACCTGACACTCTCCATGCTCAACTTCCATAAAGTGAGTGAAGCGTCTGCGATAGTGGCAAAACCCAACATACTTGCTTCTCTTGTTGTTTTTCCATACCCAGTACATCGTTGTCATCTCTGAATAGAATCTGTTCAAATGGTTGATACTCTCTCCCTTTATGTCCAGATTATTACCTTTGAACAGACGGACGGTGTCATCCTCCTTCAGATTGTACTGTTCAATTTGTGCATCATCGTGGTATGTGAGCCACATTGTCATTTCTTTTTCTGTTTGTTCCATGATTTTCTTGTTACAATAACGATTTTTACCTCTTCTTCGGATTTTTGTTGAATGCATACGTTGCGCTGACCAGCAGGTAGGAGGGGAGTGATATGGCACGAGTTTCGCGGATTCCACGCTCGTTGATGATGTATGCCACGCTCTTGTACTGGCGGAGGATGTCGATGGCTTGCAGTTTCAAAGTTATCTTGTCTTTTAGGATTAGCTTTGACAGACCCATGTCCCAGTCGCACATCAGCTTGTTCAACTCATTGTTGGAATAGCCCTGCCGCTTTTTGAGACTGCATTCGGTATCCANATCTATANCTGCTNGCAGATGAGCTGTGAACCAAAAAGANCCCTTGAAGTCCCATGTGTCACGGTAGCCCATNTCGGNNNTTCNATTCAATGGCTTTCTCCAAGTCGCACCCAGATCGATTCTGCCCGACACTTTCTTATAATGGCCATAGAATCCCATCCCGGCAGCATTTTCCAGTTCGTTGTTGTCTATCTGCAGGGGCTGTCCCGTAACACCGTCAGATACGAAGTTTTTCATCCGCCTGTACTTGTTTTCCAGAATATAGTCGAAACGTACATCGAGATTCGCAATCTTGAAAGGTTGTGCCCCGTCAGTGCCGATGGACAGATTCCATGTGCCATTCACATTGTCCGGTTTGTTGGTATATACACCTCCCTCATAGCGATAGGTGTTCACAATTCTGTTGATGTAATTTGTATAGGACAGGTTCTGGCGCAAATAGCTGCCGCTGCGCTTGAATGAAATTTTCCAGGCAAGGTTTGAGGTCCATGTTGCAGGCGATTTCAGATGCGCATTGCCCTGATAGATGTTCATCTTGTCTGATGTCAGCGGAAGCGTTATCAGCTGTGGCATCGGGAAGGGAGTGTTGAAGCGATGTCGAGACTTTGAACGACCAGCGGTCATAATACAAGTTGCTTTCCTTTTTCTTGTGCTCAAACGAAATGGTCGGCTCAAAGAACACGGGTGACTGTGCCAGGCAGGTGTCAACAGTGTACCTACTGTAGTTAGTGTTTCTGTCAATGAAAGAGACGGGAAGCGTTATGTCACAGATGGTTTCTATATGTCCTTTAGTATAGTAAGCGTAGCGAGAATTGAATCCCAGAGTATATTTGTGCTCCGTCATGCGCCTATTATAGCTGTTCTCTGCATCAACAGCTGACGACATGGCGTCCGTTATCGTCTCCCTGTCCTTGTCGTGGTTGAAGCGGTAGTTGAAAAAGAACTTCAGGTCTGTTGCATACAGCAGTCGGGACATCTTGTATGACACGTCCGCCTTCGCGCCCACATGCGTGTTAGGGCGGTCGAGGTCTTCCATGATGTCGTCCTTGCCCAAGGTCGCTTTCCATGTGAGGTAGCGGTTGAAGCGGTCGGTCTAGTTGTCGCTCTTGGAGTAGTCTGCGCTTNCNTTGAAATCTAAGACATCTGTCGTNTGAAAGTTCCTNGCTATGTTGAANTCCTGCNATACCCCATGCTCCTTTGTGTTGCTTTTTATCCACTTTTTGTGCGCGCTGATCATGGAGGGGTCGTTGAGTGCCATATCCATACTGAACAGGGAATCGAGCACGGCGAGCCCCTGCTGCCTTGTATCAGCCCCCGACTCATAGGAGCGTTCATCGCTCTCGTTTTTTCCGCTATTGAAATGTAGCTTGGTGGTACTCTCCATCCAGAATGGCGCTTTCAGCGTGAACTGGTTCGACAGCGATACACCGATGTTCCTGCTTCTCTGCGCGCTCTGCGCTGTGCTGAACGTGCTGGCATCGCTGTGGAATGTCTCCTGAAACTCATCCATGCCCTGTTCTGACCTTTTTCGGCTCAGCTCGGCTGTCAAGACGTTCTTGCTTTTCTGATGCTCTGTCTGCNATNCGGNANCCNGCAGNTTACTGTTCGTCCTTCCGTTTCGTNATAGGGTGTTAGCCGCTGTGCCACCAGTCGAATAGTCGCCCATGTTCAGATTGTTCATGCCGCCTGCTACCGCAAACCGCGCCCCGTTAGTGAAGCGAAGTCCGAACAGGCGAGCCAAGTAGGCTTCCTCCGTACCTGCGCCGACCTCCACGTTTGCCATGTAGCCCGTGCAGTACTCCTTCTTCAGGTTCACGTCCATCACAAAATCCTTCTCCGCCTTGTCGTCATGCAGTGCCACCGCCTTGTCGGGCATCTGCTCATACACCTTGATTTCCTTCACGGTGTAGTAGGGCAGGTTCTCCAGCATCAGCTTGTTGTTGCCGCGGAAGAAGTCTTTGCCGTTGAGCAGCAGGTTGTCCACCTTTCTGCCATTGACAAAGATTTCCCCGTTCCTGCGCAGTTCCGTGCCGGGCATCTGCCGAATGAGCGCGCTGAGCATGCTGCCATTTGCCACGTTGAACGCATCAGCATTATACACGATGGTGTCGCCGCGGTAGAACATCTTTACCTTCGTGGCTATCACCTCCATATTGTCGAGCAGCCGGTCGGTAAAGCTACCCCTCCGCTTGAGGTAGATGGGATGTAATGTAATACTACTGTTCTTGCCTACATATTTCAGCGAATGCGTGCTGTAATGCGTCGGGTAGTCAGGATGTGTCACCTTGATGATGCACGAGCGGAAAGACTTGCCTCTCTTCACATAAAAGTGAAAGCTGTATCCTGTTTTCTGCACACTGTCCAATATCACGCTGTCCTTATTCAGCAGATACACTGTGGCATTTTCAATCACCGCATCCGTGAAACCATCGAGGATACGACCATACAGCATAAATGTGTTGCTCTGTGCATCTACTGATGAAGACATTGCAAGACACAATGTAAATACCGTATAGCGAAGTAGTTTCCTGTTAAATCCACCAAAGTGTTTCATACATAATTGCTGTATATTCTTGCAAGGAAGCATCTGAATACTTTTTGAATTTTCAAAGCAACTCATTTTTCATCTATAGATATTGTCTCTATCGATAGAGTCCCTAATGTTAATGTATAATATATGTCTATATACGGCTGTGCTCCAGTCCATAGNNATTTCAATGGATATTTATTATNCTGANTANAGACTATNCCGANNAANANAGCCAAAAAATGTCTTTTTCTGTTTGTTCCATGATTTTATTTCTTTTTCGGTTGTTTGTTGAATTTATACGTTGCACTGAGCAGTATATAAGAGGGGAGTGACATGGCACGTGTCTCTCGTATGCCACGCTCGTTGACAACGTATGCCACACTCTTGTACTGGCGGAGGATGTCGATGGCTTGCAGTTTCAAGTCTATCTTGTCCTTCAAGATGGACTTTGACAGCCCCATGCTCCAATCGCACGACAATTTGTTCAGTTCGTCGTTTGAATAGCCCTGACGCTTTGTCAATACGCATTCGGTGTCCCAATCAATGCCAGCGAACAAGGTGGCGGAGAACCACAAGTCGCTCTTGTAGTCCCATGTGTCGCGAACGTCCCTGTCGGTTCTTCCGTTCAATGGCTTTCTCCATTCTGCGCTTAGACGCAAACCTCCACTCACCTTCTTGTAATAGCTTTTGAACTGCACATGCGCATAATTGTTCAGCTCGTCATTGTCTATTTGTTGCGACTTTCCAGCAGTCCCATCAGCGACAAAGTTCTTCATCCGCAGGTAATTGCTCCTCAAGTTATAATTGATGGTGATGGGACGTTTTAAGATGCTTACGAATTGTTGCCCACGGGTGGTGAATGCAAGATGCCATGTGCCGTTCACGTTGTCGGGCCTGTTGGTATAGACACCTGCATCGTAGCGATAGGTGTTGATGATTCTGTGAATATAATTCGTGTAAGTCAGGCTTTGTTGCAAGTACGCCGACCTGTGTTTCATGGGGAAATCCCATGAAAGGCTTGACTTCCATATCGCTGGCGACTTCAAATGCGCGTTGCCCTGATAGATGTTCATCCTGTCTGATGTCAGCGGAAGCGTTATCAGCTGGGTGGCCTCGGGAAGGGAGTAATTCAGCGATGTGGAGACCTTGATGCCCCACAGGGTAGAGGTGATATTATTGCCTTTCCATTTCTTGTGAGAAACGGTAAGTGACGGCTCAAAGAAAACAGGCGATTGTGTCAGGCAGGTATCCACCATGTATCGGGCATAGCTTGTGTTTCTGTCAATGACGGACATCGGCAAATTGATGGTAATCTCTGTTCGCAATTTCTTCTGTATGTGTCTGTTGTCATAATGATAGGTCATGCCTGCTGTGAAGGTGTTCTCTGTCATGCGCCTGTTGTAGCTGTTCTCTGTATCAACAGCCAGCGACACAGCATCCGTTATCGTCTCCCTGTCTTTGTCGTGGTTGAAGCGGTAGCCTCCAAAGAACCTCAAGTCCGTATTGTAAAACAGGCGTGAAATCTTGTATGACACGTCAGCCTTTGCCCCCACATGGGTGTTAGGGCGGTCGAGGTCTTCCATGATGTCATTCTGGCTTAGGGCTGTTTTCCATGTGAGGTAGCGGTTGAAGCGGTCGGTCTCGTTGTCGCTCTTGGCGTAATCCACCCCTGCGCTGAAATCAATGATGTCAGTCGAACGAAAGTTCTTGGCAATGTTGAAGTTCTGCGATGCCCCATACTCCTTCACCTTGCCTTTTGTCCACCGCTTGCGCGCACTAATCATGGAGGGGTCGTTGAGTGCCATACCCATGCTGAACAGGGAATCCAGCACGGCAAGCCCCTGCCGCCTTNTGTCCGTCCCCGANTCATNGTNGCGTTCATNGCTCTCGTCTNTCCNGTGGTTGAAACGCAGATTGGTGACGCTCTCNATCCAAAATGGCAGTTTCAACGTATATCTGTTGGNCAGCGATGCCCCGATGTTCCTGTTTGTCTGTGCATTTTGTGCCGTGCTGAACGTGCTGGCATCATTGTGGAAGGTCTCTTGGAACTCGTCCGCGCCATGCTCAGCCTTCTTTCGGCTCAGTTCCACCGTCAGTACATGCTTGTTGCGTTTATGCTCCGTCAACAGTTCAGCGGTCAGCAACTGGCTGTCCGTCCTCCCGTCTCGTGGTGGCGAGCCATACACATCACCGCTAAACGAATAGTCGCTCATGTTTAGGTTGTTAGCACCTCCCACAATGGCAAACCGTGAGACATCGGTGAACCGAAGCCCGAACAGGCGAGCCAAGTAGGCATCCTCCGTCCCTGCGCCGACCTCCACGTTTGCCATATATCCCTTGCTGTACTCTTTCTTCAAGTTCACATCCATCACAAAATCCTTCTCTGCCGTGTCATCGTGCAACGCCATCGCCTTGTCGGTCGTTTTGTCATACACCTTAATCTCTTGCACCGTATAATACGGCAGGTTCTCCAGCATCAGCTTATTCTTTCCGCGGAAGAAGTCCTTGCCGTTGAGCAGCAGGTTGTCCACCTTTCTGCCATTGACAAAGATTTCCCCGTTCTTGTGCAGTTCCGTGCCTGGCATCTGCCGAATGAGTGCATCGAGCATACTGCCATTCGCCACATTGAACGCGTCGGCATTATACACCAATGTATCGCCCCGATAGAACATCTTCACTTTTGTGGCAGTCACCTTAACTTCGTCCAGCGACCTTTCTGTAAAAGTGTTCCTCCGTTTTATATAGATGGCAGGAAGGTCAAAACGAGCGTTTTTCCTTACAGATGTCAGCGAATGAACACTACACTGCGTTTGGTAGTTGGGATACGAAACCTTGATGATGCACGAGCGAAACGATTTGTCTCTCTTCACACGAAACGAGAAATAACCCGATGAATACCCTCCCAAAGTCAGGGTGCTATCTTGTACCACGCTGTCCACGCTTAAAAAATATACCTTTGCATCCTGGATTCCTGCATCCGTGAAGCTATCGCGGATATAGCCGCCCAGCAAAAAAGTATCACTCTGTGCATGCACCGATGAACATATAGTAAAAAAGAATGATATTATTGTATAGCGAATAACATACATAATGTTATAATCTTTTTGTAAACCGTTGCTTATCATATTGGGCTGTGTCTTGTCCACGACTATCTTTTAATACCGAAAGCCATTTCGAAGAACACAGCCTTTGATTTTTACAGAATGTTAATTGTCGTCACATACACCATATCCCGGGAAATTTCCACCAGATGTGTTACATGAACAAACAGCATAGCCTTGACTATCATATCCATCGCCACATTTTCCTGCATACAAGAACTTATCAGTATACATCTCATAAACATAACATGCATCAGACAAACACCCTCGTTTTCCGCCAACAGTTACTTGGCGCATCTCTTCTGGTGACAATACATTCACCACAAATCTTTTGATTTTTTTCATTTTTAAGAACTTTTTAAGTGATAATCATGTATATACTAAAAAGAGCGACTTTTTAGTTTGGAGCCCATGACATTTAAACTCCAATGATATAATTACATCATATTTCGTCCATCATTTCCAAGTCTTCTATCTTATAGAGAGATGGCAATACATGACCGTTAATCAAAATATAGGGGGTTCTTCTTATATTATTTGCCGAAGTCCACTGTTTATGCCGTTCATATTCTTGCACAACACTATCATTATTAACTGTAAGTTCGGATGTTTGTATTAAGGTTTCTATATTTTGAGCACTATTATTAAACCACAAAGAATATACACCTAAGGCTTTCTTTTTCTCCATTTGTTGGTAGGCAGCGATTAAAAACTTGCAGGTTTCATCAAACTCTGCTCCAAAAGAAAGGAAAACAAAACGAATTCCCAATTGGATATTGTCTTTCTGCAATAAAGATTCCATTTTGTTATAAATCTTTTTACAATGTCCACAATGAGGGTTCAAGACGATTGTTATTTGATGCTTAGCATTTAAGTCGCCCCAAAATAAGGAAGACTTATTGGTTACATCTGAGATTTTGTCTTCTTTTATATATTTTGCCACTAACACATCATTGTCAACCTGAAATTTCTTCAATTTTTGCTGTATTGAAGTAATAATATCATCGTCATGAAACGACTTAATGGCATAGTGAGTAATGACTGTCACTAATATGACAGAAAAGACAACAACGCTTAATGACACCATAACATTAGCAAGATTCAATATGCCATTATACAACAATAGTGAATAATATATGCCCAATATCCATATCGCAAATTGCACAGACAAACATAACGTACACCATTTCTTGATTTTTACAGCCTGATACCAAACACTCCATATACCGTAAGCCATGGCAATATAATTCACAAGAACTAAGCCCGACATGAANTGAGGTGCAATGGATATAATCATTAGATGGGTTACGAAATATGCCAATCCTATTTCACTCCATGAANATATGTATAATATAGTAGAGCCTTGGNNTTCCAAAACAGCATCANNCCCTTTCTCTGTTATCATAGAACAGAATGCCTCGCCTATGTTATTATCTTCTTTCATGTTTTTATGAATGAGTAAATAACACAAAACACAACCAACGATATATAATATAAACGCTGGAGTATTTGCAACAACTGGATTATAAAAAAATAAAACAGACAAAAGAATCAATGGACATACAAATAAACTACAAAAAGACAACTTTGTTACCCATTCCAAGTTCTTATTATGACGATAATGCTGCTCTTCTGCATTTTCTGTTGAGGTAATAATGAGTGTCTTGCCGTCCCATGCACGTCTAAAAGTTTCAACTTCCCTTTTTACAATCCTGCCATTTGCCCATAAAGATATTTCCTTGCCATTGCCACCTACTGCTATGACAAAATTATTTCCAACGTGACAGATGGCAGGGAAACACATTTGTGCCTCGTCCTTATTTTGTATATCAATCCCCTTGCTCTCGATATTATAAGCCCTAAGCATGTCTTTTAATCCATACATGTTGTTATTGTGTGGATGCTCATTAAACAGCTTGTTGACGAAGTACTTTGTGTGCTTTACTTCCAAATAGTTTAATACATCTTCAATTATATTTGCCATACCTTTCTTATTTATTCCATGATTCACCTGTTATATAGTTTTGTAATTCTTCCTTTTCCATGCTGCAGACCTTGACAAGTTCTTTTCGCAATTTGACAGCATCCTCTTCTGAGTAAAAATCTGAATTTTTTCCTCGCGGATGATACAGATGGTATGCCTGACCTTCCTGCGTCCATTTCACATCGTGCCCAAGGATGCACACCCTGCGCAACCTTTCAGCGTCCTCAGGTCCCCAACATGTGAAATGCTCGTTCTCCCCTCCGCATTGGAGATATCTCTGCCTGTGTACAAGGAACACTCCTCCACAGAACGGACGACCAAAGACGGGCTGCAGTTTACGGCTTTTAAGATACTCCGTATCAAATCCCAGTCTTGCAGCACTCGACTCGTTCTCCGACAACATCACATATTCGCCGTTATAGGGATAGGCTATGGTACAGCCTTTCTGTATATTTCCCACGGCTTCATAAACCTGACTATATGCTACGAGTATATCAGCATCCCATACTGCAACAATCTCGGTGCCAGCTTCATTGAGCAACCTGTTGATGTATCTGGTACGATAAAAGACAGGTGAAGCATCAACCACGAACTCATGCTCTATGTGTTTCCTTAATTCCGTACTTAAATTCTTTTTGTCATTAAATGCTGATTGTGTGTCGGCTTCCAGTAACATGACACGGCAGCCCAACCCACAGACATGGTTTAATACAGCCTTCAGATTGCCCATTCTTTCATCGCTTTCAATGCGAACGGGCATGATGATTGTCAGCAAGCTTGACAAGTCCTGCATGTTATGTAGCGTGTTTTGATTATTTAGACCTTGCAATTGCATATTTTTAGGCAGTTACTGATTATTATGTTTTCTGAAGGCATCGTGATGTTTTGCATATCTCTGTCGAACTGGAGTCCATTCAATACTTCTTCCACTTTTGTTTTATAGAATCCCTTGCCATACATAACCATTATGGTTACCAACAT
>WFLX010033738.1_pt1 | contig 35984 bp, 25 predicted proteins | sample 4967041 | NCBI WGS metagenome assembly WFLX01 (sample SAMN12857096, study PRJNA449069) | gut metagenome | isolation source: stool from male and female vole | host: Microtus ochrogaster | place: USA:Florida | collected 2017
TTACTTCTAATATTTTCTTTTGTTTTGTCAAAAGTTTATACCCAGTTTATACCCAGATTTCAGATATTTTTATTACCTTTGCAGTATAGAAAACTAAAGGAAACTAAAGGATAAAAACCAGATGGCAAAGAAAAAGAATTACAGGAGTGATAACACCTACATGGTGAGCACTGACAGCACCGACAACCCCAAGTTAGGGGCAAAGGTTCTTAGCGATGGGCGTGAGAGCCTCTTTCTTGACTTCTATCTTGGCTTTGATATAGCTGTGAGCAGTAAGACAGGCAAGGAGTATAAGCGAGTAAACAACAAGCGTGAATATCTTAGCTTGTATCTTTGGCAAGCACCCAGAACACCCCTTGAACGGCAACAGAATAAAGAAACTCTGGAGCTTGCAAAGAAGATAAGAGCCGAGAAGCATCAAAAGATGTTGGAGGGAGAGAGAGGCTACCGATTGAAAAAGCAAGATGAGATTAATTTCCTCACATGGATGTGGGGTTATTATGAGACATACACCAAAGGAGATAAGAGGCATATCAAGAGAGCACACGATGTTTTTATTGATTTCCTTAAAGCAACCCCAGAGTATGTGAAGTTTAGCAATAGAATCAAGCCAGAGCATCTTAGCAAAGATATGATGGTTGCTTTTACTGAATACTTACAGCACCGATTCAGAGGCGAGGGAGCACACACCCTTTATGCCAGATTCAAGAAGATAATCAAGAGGGCGGTTGAAGTGGATATTCTAAGAAAGAATCCTTGTGAGGGTGTAAGCATCAAGATTGATAACGGCTCACTGAAAAAAGATGTGTTGAGCATGGAGGAAATAACCAAGCTAATCAGCACTCACTATCTGGGAGAAAGCACCGATATAAGAAGAGCATTTATCTTTTGCCTGTATTCTGGGTTGAGGTTCTGTGATGTGAAAGAGCTTACTTATTCCAATGTGGATTACAGCAACAGGATGCTTAAATTTGAGCAAGCCAAGACAAAGGGGCACAGCAGTGCAAGTGCTGTTGTGCTTCCTCTGGAAGATTGGCATCTTCAAATAATCGGTGAGGGTGCAAGGGATGAAAAGATATTTCCTCTTCCCTCACATACAATGTGCTTGAAAGCATTGAGGCATTGGGTTAAGAGAGCCGAGATAGACAAGCACATTACTTGGCATTGTGCCAGACATTCTTTTGCTGTGAACATCCTAAATAATGGTGCTAACATTAAGACGGTTGCAAGCCTGTTAGGGCACAGCGGTTTAAAGCACACCGAGAAGTACACCAGAGCAGTTGACAGCTTGAAAGCAGATGCAATGAAGAGTTTATTCACCCCCAACCTGTAACAAGGGAGGGGGCACCCCCCTTTTGACAGGCTAAAAAATAGGATGTGAGCACCGACCAAAATTTTTATTTATAATTTTTCCAGAGCATGAACCTTATAGAGATACTAAATAAATACATTGAACTTTATGGCAAAGTAAGAAGTATTTCAATGATATTACCCTCACTTAATAATGGGCAGTATATTGGAGAGGGGGAACCTATCAATCTCAACGATACTTGGCTTATTTATAATGCTCTTCAAGAGATTTTTAATAATGTTGGAGGCTTGGTTATTGATTATTTGATTGGAGATTCCCCCACAAATAAAGATGTGGAAAGGAGAATCAAAACTATCAATCTCAAAATGTTTGAACCAAGTTGGGGTAAGTTGTTTGAAGAATGGAGCGAGAGGGGGGATAGTATTTCAATAATCAACCCAGAAACTCTAAAGAATTACTATAGTCAAAAAGATGTTGACACTATTAAATATTTGTTAGAAAGCATTGATNCTTATATTTCTCTTATCAATACTAACATTAATCTTTCAGTTGAACAAGTTAAAGGTGAGTATCTTGGTATATGTCAAGAGCCACAAGACAACACCGAGGGGTTGAGATTGCCACAAGCTCTGGATGTGCCAGAGGCAAGCAAATATTTTCAGCGTTGTATTAATGAGGGATGGTTAGAGATTACACCCAATGGTGCTAAATGGAAAGAAGCGGGTATAAGATTGGCTTATGTATGTAACAGGATATACAAAGAGAGGGGGTATGAGCGACCACAAAAAGAGTTAGTGGAGTTCTTTAATGACCTCAACCTAAAAGCTAATCTTACCACCGCTGAATATGAGCCAAAGAATACAACGGCTAAAAGATGGAGAACCGATATAGATAATAAAATATTCTTTGATTAATACCAAGCCTCACAAGTTGAGGCTTTTTTTTATAAACTATTTTCTGACTATTTATAGCCAATAGTAAGGGCTGTTTTTAGATGCTACCTTTGCACTTGTTATCAGATAACACCAGATAACCGAGGCAAAGGGCGAGCAGACGTGCCCAACCCAGAGCCTCTTTTATTAACCTTTAAACATCTTTATAAATGGATGCTAAAGAAATAAAAGAGATTACCGATTTGGTAACAGCCAATTTGTTGCTATGCACTAAAGAAGTGCTGACAGCAAAAGAAGCAGCCTCTTACATGGGTGTGAGCATGAGCCACCTCTATAAGTTGACGATGCAAGGGGCGGTGCCTCACTATAAGCCACAAGGCAAAATGGTTTACTTCAACAGAGCCGAGTTAGAATCTTGGCTTCAAACTAACCGCGTGGCAACCTCAGCCGAGATAGCCGACAGGGCACAGGCTTATTGCATGAAAGGGGGTGTGGTGTGATACTTACCGATTATTATAAGTGTGCCGAGCTGAAAAAGCTATCTTCACACCGATATGATTGCACAGCTTCAACAAGGAGTTATGAGCCGTTTGAAGCAATAGCCACCAGAGCCAAAGTAAAAAGATTCTTCTTTTATTTGGGTGATGTGCCACAGCAATTCAATGCACACGCCAAAAGAAGAGCCAACCGAGCACTAACTAATGGAAAGAATCTTTCAAGCCTGTATGTGCCAGACCTCAACATCCCTCTTTTGGGATATGGTGATACAAGAGGCACAAAGGATGCTCTTCTTTTCAAGTTCAATGAATCAGAAGAGGAGGTTGAAATATTTGTGGCGCGTGGGCAAAAGCATAATTCCAGACANNTTTTTAACCNCTTTGCNGANGGAGAACTTGATTCAGANATTGANAAACTAAGANNGATGNNACAGCCAACNNATGTNNAAACAAGCCTCTTCCTATAGTAATACAAAGAAAATTCCTAAATCGGTAATCATGATGCTTGATACTGTTAATTTCAAACTAACCCAAGAGGAGGTTGAGGGGGTGAGCTTCTTAGAGGAGCTTCCCCAATATCTTGAAGCAGATTCTTTGGGGGTGCATGACTATAATGGTATGCCCGTGGTTACAGGTAATCTGGAGGTGTTAAAGGTTTCAGTCAATCGGTTTCAAGTTAAGATAGGAAACGGCTCACTTTGCAAATATCTTTTAGGAGATAACTTTCAATGTATGGGGCGTGCCGATATAAAGCAAGCTGTTGAGAAGATTTCAGATACTCTTCACTTGCCAATGAATCTTGCAAGCGTCACCAGATTGGATGTGGCAGACAATATAATTGTCAAGCATCCTGTATCGGTTTACTTGAATCACTTAGGAATGATGAAAGGGCACAGCCGACTACAGCAACCAGATTCAGTGTATTACACAGGAAAGGAAAGCACTCTTCTTTTCTACAACAAAGTAAAGGAACAGCGAGCCAAGAGAGAGCCGATTCCAGAATTATTCAGCGATGCCAATGTTTTGAGATATGAGCAGAGGTACACACATAAACTTGAATCGGCTCTTCATGTGCCAAAGGTTACAGGTGCTTTGCTGTATGATGAGAAGTTCTACATTGATATGCTAAACAGATGGCGTGAAGCATACCAATCTATAAGCAAGATTAATGAGATAGTTCTAAATTTCCAAGCTATGACTACAAAACAGCAGATGTATAAGATGGGTGTGTTGTCAATGGTTGAGCGCGTGGGCGGTGAGCTTGCTATGCTAAACCAGATAGCAGATGCACAGAAGCGAGGCGAGTTGACAACCAAGCAAGCCTATGACCTTAGACAGGCGGTTAAAGATGCCTGTAAGATAAGGGAGGGGTTGACAATCCAGAGCGAGGCAATAACAGAACTTGACAGGAAGATTGCACAGGCTATTAGATTTTATAGGTGAGCCGACAGATATAACAAGAGTATTAATCTTTAAATTCAAATGAATATGAAAACCAGAAAACAAAACAGATCTAAACACAGCAACCAGAGCCAACAGGGGGCACACGTGCCACACAGGTACATCACAACAAGTGGCATATCTTTGCCCAGAACAGCAGACAAGCAGCTTGTGTGGGAATTAGAACTTCAAGAGGGAGGCTGTGAGGTTCTGACACTAAACGGCAAGCCAATGGTGCTGTGCTCTTTTGAGTATGCCCACCACTTGGCTAAAGACTTGGCAACACTCTTTAAGGCTCTGGGGGGATGGGAAGAGGAGGCGGTTTCAAACAATGGTTAAGAGAGTGTTATCCAATCATGGATGAGTATCTTTGCCGACAGCTAAGGTATGAAAGTGAGGGTGTGCCTTGGTTTATCTGGGATGTTGCAAGACATATACAGGCTTACAGAACTTATGTAAATGGATATTGTCTTAGCTTTATAACCCTCAACAACCCACATGGAGAGAGGGCATACAGGCTTAATGATGCTTTGGCTAAGGTGCTTGGCTTTGGTGATATTCAGAGGCTTAAAGCTGTTTTGCCAATAAGGAAGAGCAGAAGATTTCTGACAATTCCAAGTTTACAACGAGCAATTAACCGCTATGCCCTTAGAGCCTCTGGATTGAAAGCATACCCCAGAGAACGCCACAAGCGACCGAGAAAGCCACAGGAAAAGAAAAATAATAATCGGCAAGATTAACATCTTCCTGTATCTATCTTGTGAGGTTGCTAAGAATTGATTAAATTTGCAATACATTCCCACATCTGGGAATATCCTTTAGTTATGAATCGTTGAGCCGTGAGGTTGAGCGGTTCATTTTTTTGTGCCGATTCAAGAGCATTTTCCTTTGATAGTGTTGCTTGTTTATACCCTGTTTATACCCAACAAATAGAAAACCCCTCAACTTCAATGAGTTAAGGGGTTTATTTTGTGCCCAGAACAGGACTCGAACCTGCACGTCTCTCAACACTCGCACCTGAAACGAGCGCGTCTACCATTCCGCCACCTGGGCATTAGGGGCTTTTGCGGATGCAAAGTTAGGGAGTTTTTTTTTATTATGCAAATTTTTCGCGTTTTTTTGATGTTTTTTTTTGATTTGGGCGTTTTTGGCGGCCTCCGGGCGGAGATGTTGGGAAATTATCGTAACTTTGTGTGAAGTATGATTATAGTTGCACCTGATAAGTTCAAGGGCACGCTCACGGCTTGGGAGGCCGCGCGTGCCATCGCTATGGGTCTGGCGGACGCGGGCGCCGACGGGCACATTGAGATGTGTCCGATGGCCGACGGCGGCGAGGGCACGGCCGAGATCCTCGCGCCGCTCATCGATGATGGTGAGAATGTGGTGGAGTCGTGGGCCTTCACGGGGCCGCAATGCTACGGCCGCACGCCGGCAATGCAGCGTTCGAGCTATGCTCTGGGGGCTGCAATCAAGCGCGGCACAGATACTTATGTGGCCATCGGCGGTACGGCCTGCTGCGATGGCGGCGCGGGTATGCTGCAGGCCCTGGGCATGAGGGCTTATGACGCTGCGGGGCAGCTGATTGAGCGGCCGCTCACGCCCGAGCTGCTCCACGCGGTGCGCCGCGTAGACCTTTCGGGCCTGGAGCGCCACAGCGGCCACCTCATGGGCCTGGCCGACGTAGGGGCATCGCTGCTGCCGTCGCACGGGCGGCTTTCGGCGCTCGATTTTGCGGCCCAGAAGGGTTTCAAGCCTTCGCAGATGCCCCGTCTGAGGCAGGCGCTGGAGCACTGGGCACGATTGACCAGTGGCAATGCGGCGGCGGCTTTCACCGGTGCCGGCGGCGGTATCGGCTACGCTCTGTCGCTCATCCCTGACACCCGGATAGTGATGGGCTCGGAGCTGATATTCAGCAAGCTGGCGCCCCCGCTGGGGCGCGCAAGGCTGGTGGTAACGGGCGAGGGCTGCGTGGACCGGCAGACGGCCATGGGCAAGGTCGTGGCCACGGTGGCCCGCCATGCATCGGAGGCCGGAGTGCCTGTGCTGGCCGTGGGTGGCCGGGTAGAGGGCTGGCATCCGTTTACGACGCTGGCCGTGTGCGGCCCCGACGATCCCGTGCCGGACAGTTCCGAGCGTGCTTTCGACGACCTGCGGCATGCCGTGGCCGACTTTTTCAAGAACTACGATACAGAAGTAAGATAACAAGCATGGATATCGAACTCATTCTCATAAACATCTCCGGCTCCGACCGGCCAGGAGTGACTTCGGCCCTCACCGAAATCCTGGCCAAGTACGACGCCCGCATCCTCGACATCGGCCAGGCCGACATCCACCACTATCTCTCGCTGGGCATCCTCATCAGCACCTGCGGACGATGTAGCGGCGATATCATGAAGGACCTGCTGTTCAAGGCCTACGAGCTGAACGTGCGCATCCGCTTCACGCCCATCACCGAGCAGGAGTACAACGACTGGGTGCAGCGCCAGGGCAAGAACCGCTGGATCATCACCACGCTGGGCCGGCGCCTGAGTGCGCGCCACATCGCCCTTGTCTCGGCCGAGATAGCCGAGCAGGGGCTGAACATCGACAGCATCCAGCGCCTCACCGGCCGCATGCCGCTCAGCGACGACGACGAGCCGCTGTCGAAGAGCTGCGTGGAGTTTTCCGTTCGCGGAAATCCCCGCGACGTGGCCGCCATGCAGCGNCGTTTCATGCAGATTTCGTCCGANAACGACTTCGACATCTCGCTGCAGCAGGACAATCTCTTCCGCCGTTGCCGCCGGCTGGTGTGCTTCGACATGGACTCCACGCTCATAGAAACCGAGGTGATCGACGAGCTGGCCGAGCGTGCCGGCGTGGGCGCCCAGGTGCGCGCCATCACCGAGCGGGCCATGCGTGGCGAAATCGACTTCAACGAGAGCTTCAAGGAGCGCGTCGCACTGCTGAAGGGCCTCGACGAGAGCGTGATGCAGGACATCGCCGAGCATCTGCCCATCACCGAAGGGGTAGGGCGCCTTATGGAGGTGCTCAAGCGCACGGGCTACAAGACGGCCATCCTCTCCGGCGGATTCACCTACTTCGGCAACTATCTGAAGCGCCGTTTCGGCATCGACTACGTCTATGCCAACGAGCTCGAAATAGTCGACGGCAAGCTCACGGGCCGCTACGTGGGCGACATCGTCGACGGCAAGCGCAAGGCCGAGCTGCTGCGCATCATCGCCCAGGTGGAAAACATCGACATAGCCCAGACCATCGCCGTGGGCGACGGCGCCAACGACCTGCCCATGCTGGCTACCGCCGGCCTGGGCATAGCCTTCCACGCCAAGCCCAAAGTGAAGCAGACGGCCAAGCAGAGCATATCCACTATAGGCATCGACGGCGTGCTCTACTTCCTGGGATTCAAGGACTCTTTCATCTCGGCGCAATGATCAGGGCCCTCTTCATCCTCGCGGCGACGGTGCTTGCGCTCGCCGCCCAGGCGCGCCAGACCGTGGGNCTGGTGCTGAGCGGCGGCGGAGCCAAGGGCATCGCCCATATAGGCGTGATCAAAGCCCTGGAAGAGCACGACATAGCCATCGACTACGTGGCCGGCACGTCGATGGGCTCCATCATAGGCTCGCTCTACGCCATGGGCTACACCCCCGATGAAATGCTCGAGCTGGTGACGTCGAAATCGTTCGGCTACTGGAGCACCGGCACCATCGACCCCTCGCTCAGCTACTANTTCAGCGCCCCGGCGGCCTCGCCTGCCATGTTCAGTTTCGACGTGGGCCGGCGCGACACCGCCGACGCCGTGCCCGCCAGCCTCATCTCCCCGCTGCCCATGAACTTCGAGTTCATGCGCCTGTTTTCGCCCTACACCGCGGCCTGCGGCGGCGACTACGACCGCCTGATGGTGCCCTTCCGCTGCGTGGCCAGCGACGGCGCGGCCAAGCACAAGGTGGTGATGCGCAGCGGCGACCTGGGCCGCAGCGTGCGCGCCTCCATGAGCTTTCCCGGCGTGTTTCAGCCCACCGAAATCGACGGCCGNCTGCTCTACGACGGCGGCATCTACGACAACTATCCTCTCGACGTGATGCGCGACGACTTCGCCCCGGACATCATGATAGGCGTGAACGTCGGTAGCACCGACAGCGGCCCCCAGACGTCGCTGCTCGACCAGATAGAGCAGCTCATCATGGCCCCCGACCACGCCGAGATACCCCCGGAGCAGCTCGTGAACCTGCGCCTCGACCTCGACCGTTTCGGCCTGCTCGACTTCCAGCAGGCCAGGGAGATATGCCGCATAGGCTACGACTTTGCCAAGGCGCGCATCGACACCATCTGCAGCCGTGTCTCGGGCCGTATGCCGGCCGTGNCGCGCGAGGTGCGCCGCCGCGCCTTCAAGGCCCGNGTGCCNCGGCTGGAATTCGACAGCGTAGCCGTCACCGGCGGCAGCGAGCAGCAGAACCGCTTCATGCGCCACCTCTNCNNGCAGCGCCNCCACGNAGCCGGCACNGACACCTTCGGCGTGGCCACCGCCCGCGACGCCTACTACCGCGCCATCNCCACCGGCCGCATCCGCGACATGCGCCTCATAGCCTCGCGGCCGGACAGCGCCCGCTACTTCAACCTCGATGCCCGCGCGTGGCTCAAAGGCAACGCCAAGGCATCAGTGGGCGGCTACCTCACATCGTCCACCAACAGCTTCATCTACCTGGGCGCCCACATCTCGTCGCTCAGCTTCCACACCATGGAGGCAGGCGTGCAGGCCTGGGTGGGCCAGAGCTACATGGCCGGCGCAGCCGACGCCCGCTTCTACACCCCCACGCGCCTGCCCATGGCCGTGGGCGTCGAGGCCGTGGCCAGCCGGCGCAACTACTACGAATCGGCCGCAGCCTTCTTCGACAACCGCCTGCCCGTCTACGTGATAGGCAAGGAATATTTCGGCCGCCTCAAGCTCAACATGGCCGCCGGCCGCTCCGGCGTGGTCTACCTCTTCGGCGGCGTGGGCAACCTGCTCAACTATTTCTACCGCGACAACACCATAGGCAACTACGCCTACGGCCGCGACCGGGCCTCCTATGTGCTGTGGCAGGCCGGCGCCACCTACCGCCGCTCCACCCTCGACGCCGAGAACTACCCCGTAGAAGGCTTCGCCCTCGCCGCCCGCGCCATGGCCGTGGGCGGAAGCATGCGCCACCACTCCGCCATCTCCGGCCTCACGGCCGAATCCTCCACCCCGCTGTGGGTGCAGGCCGAGGCCCGCGCGCGCCGCTATTTCGCCCCGTCGCGCCACTTCAGCCTGGGCCTCGAGGGCCACGCCATGCTCTCCACCCGCAAGCTCGCCCGCAACTACAACGCCGCCATCACCGCCGCTCCGGCCTTCGAGCCCACGCCTTCGAGCGCCGACGCCTTCCGGGCATCCTTCCGCGCCAACAGCTTTTTAGGCGCCGGCCTCGTGCCCGTCTANCGCTACAACGACGCCCTGAGNGCCCGCCTCGGGCTCTACGGCTTCCTGCCCCTGCGCAAGATATGCGAGGGCCAGGACAACACCACNGCCTACTACGGCCGCTGGCTGCGCGACCCCGANTTCCTCGGCGAAGCCGCCGTGTCCTACAAGCTCCCCTTCGCCGCCATCACCGGATGGTGCAACTACACCACCGGCTACACCGCCGGCTGGCACGTGGGCCTCTCCTTCGGCGTTTATATCACCGCTCCAAAATTTCTCCAACTATGAACATAGCAGTAATAGGAACCGGCCACATGGGTGCACCCATTGCCCGCGCTTTGTGGCAGGCCGGATGCATCGTGGCCGTGCACAACCGCACCGCCGCCCGCGCTACAGCCCTCGCTGCCGACTGCCCCGGCATGCGCGTGGCCGACAACCTCCCGGAAGCCTGTGCAGGCGCCTCCATGATAGTCCTCGCCGTCAAGCCCCACCTGCTCCTCGACCTCCTGCGGCAGGCCGTGGCCGTAGCCCCCGAGGCCGCCATCGTGAGCCTCGCTCCCGGCCTTTCCCTCGCCGCCCTCGAGCAGGCCGGCGCCCGCAGTGCCATCCGCCTCATGCCCAACGTGGCCATCGCCTGCGGCGAAGGCATGAGCTTCATCTGCCACAACGCCCCCGGCGCCGCCCCAGCCCTGAAACTCAAGGAAGCCCTCGCCCCCACCGGCGCCGTCGACATCGTAGAAGAGCGCCTCTTCGAGCCCGCCATGGCCGTGGCATCCTGCGGCATAGCCTTCGCCCTGCGCTACGTGCGCGCCGCCGCCGAGGGCGCCGTGGCCCTGGGCATCGCCCCGGACCGCGCCACCCTCTACATAGCCCGCACCCTGCGCGGCGCCGCCGCCATGCTCCAGGCCCCCGACGCCCACCCCGAAGCCCTCATCGACAGCGTCACCACCCCCGGAGGCTCCACCATCCGCGGCCTCCTCGCCATGGAGCGCGCCGGATTCTCCAACGCCGTGGCCGCAGGCCTCTTAGCCGTGTGCAAGCCATGAACAAAGCCATCCTCATGGGCAACGTGGGCGCCGACCCCAAAATGCGCTACGTCCAGACACGCCTCGTGGCCGAATTCTCCCTCGCCACCAACGAACCCGCCTACACCACCCCCGCCGGCGTGCAGATACCCGAGCGCACCGAGTGGCACAACATCGTCATGTGGGACGCCAACGCCGAATTTGCCGAAAAATACATCCGCAAAGGCTCCCGCCTCCTCCTCGAAGGCAAGATACGCACCCGCATCTGGGAAGACCGCAACGCCATCAAACACACCACCACCAGCATCTACGTCGACACCTTCGAGCTCCTCCCCCGCGCCTCCCAGTAATTCCCGGCCGGTACCCCCGCGGCGCAAAAACTGCGTACCCGCAAGCGGCTACAGACCATCAACAAACGAGCCTCAGCCCGCCCCAAAAAAGGCAGGGACGCTTTGAAGAGCGGCCACCCCCGCATGGCCCCAGTCCGACCCGTCCTACGTGTCCGACCCCCCAATGGCAAGCGCGGCAGCGCCGTGCGCAGCTTGTGGTGCCCAATAAATTGCCCAATAAATTGCCCAATAACCTGCCCAATAAATTGCCCAATAAAACGCCCAATAAATTGCCCAATAAAAATGAGGCAAACATATTGAGCCTCCTCGCTGGCAATCCCCGCCTCACCCGCTCCCACCTCGCCCAACTCACAGGCCTATCCGACAGCACCATCAAGCACACAATAGCAAAAATGAAAGAAAATGGCTGGCTCCAGAGAGCCGGCAGCAACAAAACCGGCTACTGGCTCATAACCCCACCAAACGACCCTCACCTCAAATAACCCCGGCCCCCCGCACGTCGTCCCAGTCCGACAAGTCCAACCCCCCCCCTGGCAAGCGCGGCATCGCCGTGCGCGCAGCCCTGCGGCAGCGCCGCAGCCACGCACATAGCCACATGCAAGCGCGGCATCGCCGTGCGCAGCTTGTGGTGCCAGTCAACCCTCCCCCCCTGCAAGAGAGCCTCGTAGAGGTTCAACTTCCCGCACCCAACGCCAGGGGCGACATAAATATCTCTGCGCCTTTGCGCGCCCTTTCCCCGACAAAAATAATATTTTTTGTTTCTTTTGCTTTTTTGTCCTTCTGTATCTCTCGGCAATCCGGCGGCAATCCGGCGGCAATCTCGCAGCAATTAGGCGGCGGAAGCCGCGCGCTGCTCCCGGTAGATAACCCGGGCGCCATAATTGCCATTACATTTCGATATTATGTATCGCGAAAACTTCAAAATTTGTTTTAATCAGGAAAAAGTTTTATATTTGCGGAGTTTTACTGCACTGCAGAAGCCTTTTGGGGTTCAGCGGGTGGTAATGCAGTCGCAGAGGCGACTGCCATTATATTTATAGTAGCGTTTATCAAACGCTTGTTNCTGACGGTTAGAAATCTGGCAGTTTCACAATCACAATCAGAAATGAAGCAATGATAGATGTCTTAGGGTGTGATATCTGTATACCACGACTCCGCTCCGTGCGCGTCCGCCTTCAAGGAAGTGCGCGGAAGCGTGTAGGTATCTTATTTCATACAAGCGTGAGGCTTCTGCATTGCTCGTTCTATTGTGATGGGCCAATGCCAGAGCCTCTAACCGTAGAACGAGCATGAGATACAGACTCTCACGCTATTTTTTTTCATTCCCGGACTGTGAGTCTTCCGGAACAATCAACACAGTTCGTGATGAAAAAGTATTTACTTGTTTTGTCGGTTTTCGTGATGGCGGCTTCCGCCGTGCTTCACGCCGANAACCCGCTTGAGGCACAGCGCCGCCACAAGCAGGAGGTAGCTCGAGAAAATTCCGCAGCACTCAATCAGAAAGCATCGAAGGCTGCGCGTGCCGAAGCNAAAANCNTGAAAAAAGACGGCTGGATGGCTGCACCGGGAGCACTGCCCCTGGAGAAACAGCTCGACAAGTGCTACAAGCTNCAGTATCAGACCGATGCAGAAGGCTATCCCGAATACCTGATGGCCGAGGGNATGAGCGTGGGCTCCGTCTACGACTCGGCCAAACTGGCGGCCATTGAAGCAGCCAAGCAGCGACTCGCCGGCCAGATTCAGAGCGAAGTGGCGTCATTGATTAAAATGACAGAGGCAAATGACCAGCTCGGCGGCTTCGATGCCGANTCCGTGAGCAAGACCACGGCTGCCAGTCAGAATTTCATNAAGCAGAGNCTNGGNCGAGTTCTTGTGGTCACCGAAGCCTACCGCATGGTGGGAAATGGCCGCCGCGAGGTGCTGGTGCGCATCGCCTACACACAGAAGCAAATCGACCGCATCACGCGCGAGGCAGCAAAAAAGTCGCTCGAAGATAGCGGGGCCGAACTCCACGACGAGCTCAAGGAAATGCTCGGGCAATAAACCATAGAAGTGGCCATGAACAAAGTATTGTGTGGCATTTGCATGCTGCTGGTGGCTTGTGCGCCTCAAATCGCGCAAGCTGCCGGCGGCAAATGCGGGGCCAATCTGCGCTGGGAGCTCGACCGCGGCGGCACACTCACGATTTCCGGAACCGGACGCATGAGCGACTACGGACCGTCGTCCACCCCGTGGCGCCAGGATCTCGTGCGCTATCTCGAGCTCGAAGACGGTATCACCTACATAGGCGCCAACGCCTTGGCCGGTGCTAAAATCACATCTCTTAAGTGTCCGCCGTCGCTCACGGGCATTGGCGAACGCGCATTCTACAAGTGCCGGGAGCTGGCTTCTGTCGAGCTGCCCTACGGCATGGAATCCATCGAGCGGATGGCATTCGGCGATTGCGTGGCCCTGGGTATTATCAACATCCCCTCCACCACGCGCACCATCGGCGACAAAGCCTTTGAGAATTGCCAGGCGCTCACGAAAATCACCATCCCCTCGCGCCTGCGATCGCTTGGCACCGACGCCTTTAAGAAGTGCGTCTCAATCAGCGACATAGCCGAGCTTCCGGAGTTCGTATCGCAGGCCAATTGCACGCGCTACGGCCTCAGCGCGTCATCCGTGCGGCAATACCAGGAGCACGCGGCCGCGACTCAGGCTTCGGTGCTCACATCCGTCGCTACGGCTGCTCCCTCGGGCTATAAGCAGGTCTACGGTTTCGAGGGTACAACCACCGACGGCTACGGCTCGTCCGACGTGGATATGAGCATCCCGGCGCGCCTGCAGAACAATTCAAACACGTTCGCCGTGATTATCTCCAACGAGAACTACGGCCACATGGCCGACGTGCTGTATTCCATCAACGACGGCACGTCGTTTGCAGCCTATTGCCGCCACGTTCTCGGAATCCTCGATGCCAATATCAACTTCTACAAGAACGCCAGCTATGGTCAGATGAAGAGCGCCCTCGCATTTCTCCGCGATATCGACAACGCCTACAACGGAGACATCGACGTGATCTTCTACTACTCCGGCCACGGCGCCCCGGACGAAGCGAGCAAGGAGGCCTTCCTGATTCCTGTAGATGCCTATAAACCGGTCAAGGACGTGTGCCTGCCGCTCGACGAACTCTACACCAGCCTGGGCGGACTCAAGGCCAGGTCGGTCAAGGTGTTCCTCGANGCATGTTTCAGCGGCGCCACGCGCGACAACGGTATGATTGCACAGGCGCGAGCCGTGGCCGTAGTGCCCAAGAAAAACGTGCTCAGCGGAAACGTGGCCGTGATTTCTGCTTCGAGCGACAACCAGACTTCCTGGCAGTACAACGACCAGCAGCATGGCCTCTTCACCTATTATCTTCTGAAAAAGTTGAAGGACACCAAGGGCGATGTGTCGATGGGNGAACTCTCGGAGTATCTGTCAGAAAAGGTAGGGCAGATGTCCGTGACCCTCAACCGCAAGAGCCAGACGCCGTCGGCTGCCTCNTCGCCGGCCGTGGGCAAGATCTGGCGCTCCTGGCAACTAAGATAACCAATTAATTTACAGCAATATGAAAAACAAATTATTCTGGGCTCTGATGGCGCTCGCTGCAATAGCATTCGGCAGCAACACNGCATCTGCCCAAAACGCCAACCGCAAGGGATGGGTGATCGAGCTTCAGGGAGGACGCACCTTCGGCACCGTGTGCGAAANCAGNAACTTCAGCTATNNNNTGGAGCNCGACATTCCGGCCTACAGGCTCAAATCCGGCATAAAAGGAGCACTCGGCTTCGGCTATCGCTGGACCACCTCGCACTATTGTGCTTTCGAGGCCAAGCTTGTCGTTTCCGACAATTTTGCCGAGACAAAGCTGCTGAATGTCGCCGTTATGCCGGGCTTCCGCTACACCACAAAGGAAATATCGGGCAACCTCAGCATGTATGTGGCAGCCAACGTTGGCGTCGGTGTGTATCCGGCCATAGAAGAGATAGGCTATTCCGCAGCGGGAGAGGCCGGCGTGGGCTTCAACATCGGCAGCCGTCTCAGTCTGGGACTCTTTGTTGATTATACCGCACCATTCGGCGACGGCGAGCTTGAAAAGACTGATATGCCTAAGGTAGATGGGAAAGGCGAGTGGAGATATCTTGAAGTAAAATCAAACGCCACTGTGGGCATCAAGCTTGGCTTCCGTATATAAACATTAAGAACCACCAATATGAAGATATACAGATATATAGCAGTGATTCTCGCTGCGCTTGCATTCTCTTCCTGNGGCGAAGAGGAATACTTCAANATGGACGAAATCGGCGGTAACGGTACCGAAGAGCCTAAAGTAGAGGTGGAGATGACCGGNGCGGTCGACCTCGGGCTNTCCGTAAAGTGGGCTTCGTGCGACCTCGGTGCNAATCTCCCCTACGTTTCAGGCACGGAGTATAAGGGCACCGACATCTTTAAGTTCGGGATAAACAACATCTGCGGCACAGAATACGACCCTGCCACCCAGGCTCTCGGCGATGGCTGGCGCATGCCCTCCAAGCAGGAAATCGAGGAAATNCTTGCCGATTGCAAGTGGAAGAAGACAACGTTCCACAACACCGACGGTTGGCTCGTCACAGGCCCCTCCGGACGCACTNTTTTTATGAAAGATATTAATAAGTGGAGTGGTACTTCTCAAGATAACAACCATACAATCGATGTTTATATGTTGATCTTAAGTAATCCGTATGGCTACGACTACGATCCCGAGCTGCTCTTGATGAACTATGGAAATACCTGTGCCATCCGCCCTGTAAAGGAATGAACGCTNTNTCAAGANTAAAAGCAATGGTGTGCCTCGTCGCATCATTGCTTTTCTTTTCATCGCCATCCGTGGCGGCCCGCGACGTGCGCACGGTCGAAGGCTCGAGCGTCTACGTGGTGCCGCGCTCCGTGTCGCTCGAAGAGGCAGAAAACATAGCNCTCCAGCGTGCNATCACNGATGCCCTGGCGGCCGAGTTCGGCACCACGGTNCAGAGCGAAGTGTGGCTGGATNTCTACAACAGCAACGACGAAAGCTCCGCCGAGGCGTGGATGAANGGCTTGAACATGGTAAAGGGCGAATGGCTCGAGACCATAGGCCAGCCCGAAATCACTCTCGACNTCTCNCNGGAGGGCTATCTCGTGAAAGTGAGGGTGAAGGGTCGCGCGGCGGCTATAGAGTCCGCCGGCGTCGACTTGAAGGCCGGGGTTCTGCAGGCCGNNGCNCGNGGCATNNGCGACGGCTCCAAGTTCACCTCCGGCAACCGGCTGCTTGTTGAGTTCNCAAGCCCNGTCAATGGCTATCTTGCCATTTTCCTTGCCGATGCCGCCTCGAATGTGGTGCAGTTGCTGCCCTTCGCCGCCGAAACAGCACCGGCCACGCCCGTCAAGGGAGGCAAGAAATACACTTTCTTTGCCGACAATTCCGGAGAAGTAGAAGAGCAGTACACTCTCTTCACCGAAGAAGAAAAGGAGCGCAACATCCTTTATATTATATTCTCTACAAAAGAATTCACCCGCCCCAATACCGACCTCTCCGCAGGCGTGGGCATAATCGGCGCCGACGCATTTCGCAAATGGCTCCTTCGCCGGAGGTCTTCCGACCNNTCGATGCAAACCATCATACANCCCATCCTCATCCGAAAACAGTAAANACAGCANCCGGGAGCGATGCGCCATTTCGCATCGCTCCCGGCTTTTCTGTTTCTTTTGCCTTTTTTGTCNTTCTGTATCTCGAAGCTACGCGGCAGAGAGCACGCGGCGGGCGCGGCGGTTCTGCAGGGCCTGCAGGGCCACGGAGCCCACGAAGTAGGCGGCTGCCAGCAGCCACAGCCACAGATAGTTGTGGCTCTGCTCGGCCAGGGAGGCGCCGTTGGAGTTGATGTGGACGAAGCCTTCCACGCCGGCCGTGGCGGGCACCACGCGCGACAGGGCGTGAAGCGCGTCGGGCATGGCGAACATGGGCCACGTGAGCCCGCTCATGAACAGGAACACCACGGAGGTGAACACNATGTAGATGAAGGCATCCTCGCGCTCGCGCATCAGGAAGCTCAGCGTGGTGCCGAACATGGCCGACGCCAGCAGCAGGGGCAGCGCGAAGAGCAGCCACTGCACCACGTCGCCCTGGTGGGGCAGGTGGAACATCACNGGCACATAGTGCAGGATGAAGATAGTGCCCGGCAGGTAGAAGAAGGTGTAGGCCAGNGCGCGGCCCAGCACCGAGGCCGAGGCGGGAGCGCGATAGTCGTCGCGGTCGGTGATATAGTCGCCGCGGCGCCGGCGGTCGCTGCGCGTGCCGCCTATCAGGCAGATGCCCAGCACCATGCTCTGCTGCAGGATGAGCACCACTATGCCCGGCATGATGAACGACGCGAAGCCCTGCTGGGTGTCGCCNAAGAAGTTGGTGTCGACNTCCACGGGCGATGCCGAGATGAGTCCTTCGGCGCCCAGGTCGCCGATGCGGGCCTGGGTNATNTCNGTGCCCGTGGCCAGCTGCACGCTGGTGAGGGCNGAGAGGGCGGCGCGGTAGCGCAGCAGCAGGCTCATGTCGCAGAAGAAGGTNACGTGGGCCTGCTCGCCGCGGCCNATGCTCGAGGCNTAGTCGGCCGGAATNTCCAGCACGCCTATCACCTTTTGCTCCGACCACATGCGGCGGGCCTCGCCCATGTCGGGNGCATAGTCGTAGAGCTCAAGCTCGGGCGTGGCGTCGACCATGCGGGCGAGCTCGCGCGAGGGNGCNGTGCGGGAGTGGTCCACCACGGCCACGGGCAGATTGGTCACCACCTCGGGGTTGTAGATTATGGTGTAGATGATGGGGTAGGCCAGCGGTAGCACCACGAAGAAGATGAGCACACCGGCGTCGTGCGTGATGGTGTGCAGTTCGTGGCGGAATGCCTTGGCCACGCCTGCCCACCAGTTGTATATGGTTTTCAGAGGATTCATGGCTTCGGGAAGTTCAGGGGACATAGACGGGATGCTGGCAGGCGCGCTTCAGGCGGGGCAGGAGCACCCAGCACACGAGCGGGAACGCGAGCAGCGCAGCAAAGTAGAAGCGCGAGTAGTAGAGCGCCAGGCCGTTGAGTCCCTGNTTGCAATATATTAGGAAGTAGTAGCGCACCGGCAGGATGTAGCTGAAGATGCCCACGCCGCCGTACATGCTGGCCACCGGGAAGGAAAACGCCGCTATCGAGAACGCCAGGATGCCCGTGAGCGCGGCCACGCTCATGGCCAGGCGGCCGTTGGGCAGCGCGCTCACGAAGAGCACGCCCAGCGCCTGCGACGCCACTATCATCAGCAGCATGGCTGCGGCNATGGTCCAGGGGCTGCAGTTCAGCGGGAAGTGGAANAAGCCGTAGAGCATGCCCTGCATGGCCAGGCCGGTGATGAAGAAAATCACCGTCTGCGGCAGCAGTTTGCCCACGAGCGCCCGCAGGATGGAGCCCCGCGCGGTGGCCAGCCACCGCGGCGACGTGCCCCACTTTATCTCCTGGGTGATGCTGTAGATGGTCACGAGCATCACCATCAGCTGCATCAGCGCCGACATGAACGACGTCGTCAGATAATAGTTGTAGTTCATCCACGGGTTGCCTATGCCGTTCGTGTCGATGCTCACGGGCGAGAGCAGCGCCATCGTGGCGTCGTCCGTCACGCCCACCGACGTGAGCTTCGTCTGGGCCATGCCGGCCGTAGTGAGCACGGCGCCCGTCTTGAAGCCCTTGAACGACAGCGTGCCGGGCACGAAGAAACTCATGTTGGTGAACAGGCTCAGCGACGGCTCCTTGCCGGCCACGGCATCGCGCTCGAAGTTTTCGGGAATGAGGAAGAAGCCGAACGACTCGCCCCGGCGCACCGAGGCCATCGCTTCTTCAAAGGAGTCGTAGCGATAGTCGATAGCCAGCACTTCCTCCGAGTTGAGCATGCGCGTGATTTTGCGCGACGACGGGCTCAGGTCGAGGTCCACGATGCCCACCGGNGTGCGCAGGGGCAGCCCCCGGTGCATCAGCCCCACGAANAAGAGCGTGCACAGCAGCGGCACCAGCACCATNGCGATGATGTACATCCTGCGNGATGCTATCTGGGCCACACCCAGCTTNATTGATTCAGAAAATGCCGACATTGCCGTAGCCTCCCGTTACTTGTTGTAGACCACGGTCATGCCGGGACGCAGATTCTCTACCTTCTCCACGGGCCGGGCCTTGATCTCGAAGGTGCGGCTGTCCCAGCTGCCGGTGGTCTTGGTGGCGCGCCAGGTGGCATATGAGCCCATGTCGCGGATATAGTAGATTTCGGCGTCGATATCCTTCTTGCCCAGGGCAGGCACCATCACGCTGATTTTCTTGCCCATGGTGAGGTCGTTGAGCATCTCCTCGCGCACGTTGAACACGATGAAGCGGTCGTCGCTCTTGAGCACGCTCATGATGGGCGCGCCCAGCATCACCAGCTCGCCCACCTGGGGGTACACCTGGTCAACGATGCCGTCGCAGGGCGACGTCAGGAACGCATCGTCCAGCAGGGCTTGCACCTGGTCCACGCTGCCCGTGGCGGCCTCCACCATGGCTGCGGCGCTCTGCTTGTCCTCGCTCTGCGCGCCGGCCACGGCCAGGTCGTACTGGCTCTTGGCGGCGTTCTCGCCGGCCACGGCGGCGTCGTAGGCGGCCTTGGCCTCGTCGCGCTTCTGCTCGGTCATCACGCCCTCGCTGTAGAGGCGCTCCACGCGGTCGTAGGTCTTCTTGGTGATGGCGGCTGCGGCCTTGGCCTGCTGCCACAGGTCGTAGGCGCCCTGCACTATCTGCTTACGCGTGCCGGCGTCGACCTTGCGGTTCTGCTGGCGGGCCACATCCTGCATGGCCAGGGCCTGCGTCAGCTGCGCCTCGGCCACCGACGAATGGATGCGCACCAGCGTGTCGCCGGCATGCACGGTGTCGCCCTCGTGGGCGAAAAATTCAACCACGCGGCCCGGCAACTTGCCCGAGATGCGCACGGTGGTGCCTTCCACCTGGCCCTCCACAAATTCGGCGGGCTTGTTCATGAAGCAGAAGCCTATCACGGCCACGACGGCCACGACGGCCACGATTATCAGCACGGTCAGCAGAAGCGAGCGGTTGGCGCGGGCCTCGGCGGTATTGTTTGTGTCGTTCGTTGACATGGGATATAGAGTGTTGAGTTTATATTAATAGTTGAGGTTGCCCAGTACTTTCGAGAGATACGTGTCGCACAGATGCACGTCTATCAGCGCGTCTATCAGCTCCGAGTGGGCCTTGAGCCAGGCCGTCTGCGCCTCCATCACGTTGTCCGTGGTGGCCACGCCCTCTCTGAAGGCCAGCGTGGCCGTGCGCAGGTTCTCGTCGGCGCTCTCCTGGTTTGTCACCGTGGTGTTGTAGGTCTTGATGCTCTCCTGGGCGCGGAAGGCTGCCTGCTTCACCTGCAGGTCCACCATCTCGCGGGCGTCCTGCATCTTCAGCTCCATCACCTTCTGCTCGCTCTCGGCGGCCTTGTACTTGCTGTAGTTGCCGCCCCAGTGCCAGATGGGTATCGTGAGCATGGCGCCCACGGAGAAAGCTCCGCCGAAGCGCTTCGAGAAGCCGTCGAACATATTGGGGTTGCTGAACGAGTAGCTGCCCACAACGGCCAGATTAGGCAGCATCGACGCCATGGCCACCTTCTTCTGCTGGCCGGCGATGTTGATGCCCATCTGCAGCGCGCGCAGGTCCTGGCGCGAGTCATAGACCTGCTCCATGTCGTAGTCGGTGGCCGGAGCCGTGGTGTCGTCGATATTGTCGATGTCTTCATCGGCCAGCAGCATGGGCGAGTCGAGCGGCAGGCCGCACAGCTGGGCCAGCGCCATGCGCGACAGCACCAGGCCGTTCTCCACCTTCGTCAGGTCCACGTTGGCCGAGTTCAGCTTCACGTCCACGCTCAGCTTGTCGGCCCGCGTGGCCACGCCTTCCTTCACCATCAGCCCCACGTTCCGGTCCAGCGAGTCGAGCAGGTTCACGTAGCTCGTGGCCAGCTTGTGCTTGGCCTTGAGCGACACCACCTGCCAGTAGGCCGCATCCACGGCATATATCACGTTCTCGGCCTCGCTGTTGCTCAGCGCCTCGGCCAGCTGCTTGGCATAGCCCGTGAGCTTGTTCATGGCCACGATCTTGCCGCCCATATACACGGGCTGCGTCAGCGTCACGGCGCCGAAAAACACGTTGTGCACGTCAAATTCCATGGCCTCCTTCGGTATCAGGGCCACGGTTTCCGGCACATACTGGCCGTCCGGGCCCTTGATGGGCTCGCCCGTGGCCGGATTGGTCACCAGGTTGAAATCATAGCTGCCCGTCTTGGGGTTGAACGACTTCGTGGGCAGCAGCTGGTCTTTCGAGAAGATGGAGATGTTTTTCTGGTTGTAGGCATAGCCGCCCGCAAAGTCAATTGCAGGCAGATAGGCTGCGAAAGCCTCGCGCTTCTGATAGTCGGCGGTGGTGATGCGCTGCCGTGCCACCTGAATGTTCTTGTTGTTGACAAGCGCCATCGAGCGGCACGCTTCGAGCGTGAGAGGCTCCGTTGCCTGCTGTGCCGCGGCCGCGAGACCCAGCGCCAGCATGGCCATTGTGGTGAATATTGCCCTCATAAGGAGTGAATAGTTGAAATGATGTTTTGGTTACGTTGCGCCCTGCAAAGATAATGTAAACGCCAGGCATTTGCAACAGCCGCGCAGAGGCATTGATGTTCGGTTTTGTACAATTTCTGTACATTATTTATAACACCCTTCCCCCCGAAAGGTTTTCACCACCCGGCTATATTTCACTCCCGGGCCCCCATCGTCCGACCCTCCCGGCACCCCCGGCATCAAAAAAGAGCCCCGCGCATCGCGCAGGGCTCTTTCGTTAGGGGTTGGATTCCGTAGATCAGTTGGCGGTGGCCTCCTGGAGAGCTTCACACCAGCCGGCGTAGGCAGGCTTGCGCGAGTAGTTCTGGTCCCAGATGCCGATGGGCTCGCCGGCGCGCCAGCCGCTGCCTTCAGGACTGTCGGTTGCGGCCCACTGCACGATACCGTACTGCTGCTCCTTCGGGATGATCTCGAAGAACTTCTTCACGATGAACTTGTAGTAGTCGCTCATCAGCTGCTTCTGCTCGAAGGTCAGGTCCGGAGTCATGATGGTGTTGCCGTTTTCGTCGGAGATGCCCATGTCGAGCTCGCTCACGTGCACGAGCTTGCCGCTGGCGGCCAGCTTCGTGAACATGTCTACGACACACTGCTCCTGGCGGGCCTGAGTCGTGGGATTCAGGCTGTAGGTCACGTGCATCTGCGTGCCGATACCGTCGATGCGGGTCACGCCGTCGGCCTCCCATTCGCCTATCACGCGGATGAGGTTGTCGGTCTTGGCCGTGTTGTTGTAGGCAGCTTCCAGGTTGTAGTCGTTGGCGAAGAGCAGGAGCTCGTCGGGGTTGCCGCCGTATTCGGCGAAGGCCTCGCGGGCATACTGCACTGCGTAGCGCACGTAGTTGTCGCCCAGGTAGTTCTGCCAGTAGAACTCGTTGTCGGTGTCGTCGCCGTGCTTCACGCCGTCGCCCAGACCGCCGTCGCCGATAGCCTCGTTCACGACGTCCCAGGCAGTGACGTAGCCGTCGCAGGCCTCCATCATGCCGTAGATCCATCGCTTCAGCTCGCCCTTGATTATCTCCTCTTTCTCCGCGGGAGTCAGGGGGATGGCGTTGCCGCTCTTCACGATGTCGAACTTCACGTCGTCGATGTAGAACTTGCTGGCCTCGGGCTTCGACGAGAGGTTGAAGGCGATCGACTGACAGCCGCCGTCCTTGGCCTGGTCGGAAGTGATCTTGCCGGTCCACTCAAGTTCTTTCCATTCGGTGGTGCAGTTGAGCGTGCCGATGAACTGATAGTGGTGGTAGTTGCCGGGAGTGCCGTGGGCCTGCGTGTCGATGTTGCGCTCGTCGTCGCAGCGATAGCGGAACGAAACGTGCACCTTGTCGCCTTCCTGCAGCTTCGTGTCGGTGGCGATGAAGAACTGTGCGTCCCATGCCTCGGTGGGGTTGCCGTTGATTTCGGCCACGAACACCTTGCCGGTGCCCTTGGGGTCGTCCACCACAGCTGCGGGCTGGTCGCCGCCGCCGGGGTAGCGCGAAATCAGGCTGGGGGTCTCGCCTTCGTCGGCGTCGCCGCCCTGAATCAGGGTCTCGAAGAATTCCACTGCGGGAGCCTCGAGGTGCACGAGCTTGACGCTCTTGAACTGCACGGTGCCCACGAAGTCGCCGAACTGCGTCAGCAGGTGCGAGCCGCCTTCAAAGGCCGGAGTGAACGTAAACTCGAAGTCCTGCCATTCGTCGGTGACGACGTAGCCCACGTTGCTGGTTTCGCTCCATGTGCCGATACCGCCGCGCACGTTGCACTCGCCGCCCAGGGTGCGGGCCGTGATGGTCAGCTTGTAGTCCACGCCGGCGCTCAGGTTGAAGCCGTCGGCGATGAAGAACTGCAGGTCCCAGAAGTTGGTTGCAGCTTCGGGGTTCATGATCTCGAGGCAGCCATCCTCGGTGTTGATGGTGGCGGTGGCGCCTTTGCCCCACTGTCCCCACATGCTGTAGCCGCTCTGCTCGCCCCAGTTGATCTGGTAGTCGAGCACCTCGTTTTTCTGGTTGGGGTCGATGTCAATCTCCTTGTCCTTGAGCAGGCTCAGGAGATATTTGCCCTGCTGCTGCGAGTGCCATGCCAGAGTGTGGCCGAAGATTTTCAGGCCGGCATTCTGGGCATTCTCGATGGCGGTGCGGATGGTGCCGAAGTCCATCGAGCCGTTGGCGTCCATCACGAAGTTGTGCTTCATGTGGTTGCCGAAGGTCACTTCGTCGTAGTTCGACACGGCCAGGGCGTAGACCAGGCCGCGCTCGTTGAGGGCGGCTGCGTCGAGGGCGCCGCCCAGGCGGAACAGCGAGCCTGCTCCCGAGCGGTTGATGTACGACTTCAGCGGGCCGTAGGAGTTCAGATACTCATACTGCGCTGTTTCCTGGGGCTTGTCCACCTTGTAGCCGTTGGTATCGAAGTCGTCGGAGCAGGAAGCGATGGCCACTCCCATTGCGCCGATTGCCAGTATATTAAGAAGTTTCATATAGCTCTAAGGTTATTTGTATTGAGGAGTAAAAAACTCGGCCGATACGTTGCGGCTCTTGACCACGAGGGTGTCCAGGGTCTGGACGCTGCGTGTGCCGAAGTCCACGCTGTAGTCAAGATACAGAGCGTTGCGGTCTTTGTTGCCCCAGCTGTTCTTGTCGCCCTTGGGCACGAACTTGCCGCTGCCGCTGGCAGTGTAGCCGGCGGTGCCGCTGGCGATGGTGCACTGGTCGTTGCCGTCGAAGGTCAGCACCAGGTCGCAGGTGAGGGTGGTGGGGTTGCCGGCGGCATCCGTCACCACGGTGCTCACGGGATAAACGGCCGTCTTCAGGTCGCGGGTGTGCACGAAGCGCAGCTCGTCTTTCTCAACGTCGGCAGCGTGGCGCACCACGGTGGTGGTAGTGCCGTTCTCCGTCACCTTGTCCACACCGCGGGTTGCGTACTCGGCGTCCCACTTGTTGATGTACTTCACGCAGTAGAGCACGAAGTCCTGGGGCTGCACGCTCCAGGCCGAGCTGTTGGTGCGCGCGGGCTGGGTGCCTTCCTCCACGGGAGTGCCGGTGAGGATCTTGTCGGCGCCGCTCTGGCCGGTGATCACCAGGGGAATCACGTAGTTGTTGGTCAGAGCTTCGGGGTCGTTGAAGAAAGCGTCGGTGAACTCCACCTCCACGGCGCCCATGTGGGTTTTGCCGTAGTTCATGCTGTTCGAGGCCAGCTTGTAGTAGCTCTCGGGCATGGCCTTGACGGGAGTGGTGCCGTCAAAGGTGAGGTTGTCCGTCAGGGTATTGTCCACGGCCACCTTCACGGTGATGTCGCGGCCATTGTAGGCGCCGCCCATGGTGGCGTAGATCTTGCACTTGTGGGCGTTGTCGTCGCTGGTATCGTAGGTGTCGTCGCCCATCACAAGGGTGCGCACGGGATACTGGTTGGCGAAGTATACGCTGATGCCGTCCTGAAAGTCGGGAAAGTCGTTTTCGGCGTTCTTGCAGGCCGAGAAACCAGTTGCAAGGGCCAGCGAAGCAAGAATGAGTGAATATTTGTTGATTTTCATGTCTTTGTTGGTAATGNTGGTTGGAAANTATAACGGAGAGAGGCGGGTGTTTATTACNTCCAGCNNTCGTTTTGCAAGAGGTTGCTGNACTTGACAGTCTCGCNGNAGGGGATGGGGCCGTAGACCATGTAGGGCTNGTNCTTGCGNNCCTCCACGNCGATGTACNCATACACGGGAGCTGCATCGCTGCCGGTGATGCGCACGCCGCGGGCGGGCTCGGTCAGGTTGGCTTTCCAGCGGCGCAGGTCCCAGAAGCGCTTGCCCTCGAAGCACAGCTCGATGCGGCGCTCGTTGCGGATGAGCTCGCGCATGGCGTCCTTGCTGGCGCGGCAGCTTTCGAGATAGGCGTCGACGCCGTTTTCACCCAGGCCTGCGCGGCTGCGGATGGCCTTGATCACGTCGTAGGCGCTGTAGCCGTGCGTGCCGGCGCCGGTGGGGCCCCAGGCCTCGTTGGCAGCCTCGGCATAGGCGAGGTAGATTTCGGTGTAGCGCAGGCGCACGGGCAGGTGGTCCTTGTTGTCCTCCACGGAGGGATCACAGTTGACGTCGCCGCGCAGCAGCTTGCGCATGTAGTAGCCCGTGCGGGTCGAGTAGCCCTGCTCGGCGTTCAGCGCGTCGTTGTTGGTGCCGTAGGTGGCGGTGGTGATGGTGGAGTTGCTGTGGCCGCAGGTGCTGCCGTTGGTCACGATGTAGGCTGCCAGGCGCGGGTCGCGGCCTGCATAGGGGTTGCTGCGGTCGTAGCCCGAAGCAGCCTCGGCGATGGGATAGCCGTTGGCCATGGGGAAAGCGTCCACAAGGTTCTGCGTGGGGTTCACGCGGCCCTTGCCGCGGATCGAGGGAGCGAAGTAGTCTTCCTCGAGCGTGCGGTCGTTGGCGGTGTTGGCGCGCCACAGCACTTCCTCGGGGTTCACGAAGGTGATGTTCTTGGCCACGTTCTCGGCGGTGTACCACAGGTGGCCCTGTGCTGCCACGCCGGCGGCGCCGCCCTTGGGGTCGAGCACGGCGGCAGCGCGGTCGGCTGCGTCGGCCCAGGTCACGCCGCTCCCGTCGGCAAAGGCGGGGCTGGCGGCCATCAGGGTGGCCTGAGCGGCGATGGCGGCTGCTATCGTGGCGCTCATGCGGCCGGGCATGTTCACGCCCATCACGTCATTGTATTCGTCGGTCGACAGACCCAGGCCGCGGAACTTGGCCGGAATCTCGTTCACGTTGCTGACGTTGCCGTAGAACTCCGGCAGCAGGCTGATAGCCTCGTCGGCATCGGCCAGAATCTGGTCCATGCACTCCTTGAAGGTGGCGCGGGGCTGGTTGAAGTCGCTCTGAGTGTTTTCGGGCTCGAGCAGGTTGGGCACACCCAGGAGCTCGCCGTTCACATATCCGCCGTGCTGGCGCAGCAGGTGGAACATGTAGAGGGCGCGCAGGCCCAGGGCCTCGCCCTTGAGTCGCTGGGCGAACAGGGCGTTCTTCTTCTCGTTGTCCGAGAAGTCCACGCGGTCGAGCTTCGTGAGCAGTTCGTTGATGAACTGGATGGAGCCGCGGCCGTTTTTCCAGATCGAGAGCGTGCCGTTGTTCGACGTCCACGAGCCGGTGGCCAGCTGCAGATAGGCGTTGCTGTTGTCGTTGCACAAAGCGTCGTCGGTGGCCATGTCGCTTTCCACGTTGCGGCTGTAGGGCATCATGATGTAGGCGCTGTACAGCATCTCGTCGGCATAGTTGGCGTAGCCGAGCATCTGGTCCACGTCCTTCGAGGGCTCGAATGCGGGCTCTACGAGGTCGGAGCAGGAGAGCGACACGGCTGCCAGAGCTGCTACGGTTGCTATTTTACTGATATATTTCATAGTATCGTGCATTGATTAGATGGAGAGAGAGAGACCAACATTGAAGAAGCGGTATTCGGGAGCTGCGCCCACCTTGCGGTCGAGAATCTTGCGGTTCTTGCCGATGGTGAACAGGTTGCTGCCGCTCACGTAGATCTGTGCGCCGGTGAGGTGGCATTTCTTCATCAGCGATTCGGGCATGTCGTAGGTCAGCTGCAGTTTGCCCAGGCGGAATGCGTCGGTGCTGTAGATCCAATAGTCGCTGGCCACGGTGTTGTTTGCGCCGTTCTCGGTGGTGAGGCGGGGCAGGGTGGCGGTAGCGGCGGTCTCGGGCGTCCATGCGTTGCGCATTTCAGCCGAGTACTTGGCGGTGCCGGTGGCATAGTAGTAGCTGTTGCCGGCCAGAGTGCCGTGGCCGCCCCNGNTGCCGGTGNCCAGNGCGAAAAGGGTGANGCCCTTGAAGCTCACGCTGAAGTTGANNCCCAGCATGNANGGAGAGCCGTACCAGCCGCCCNTGCNGAGNTAAACAACGTCGTTGGAGTCAATCACTTCGTCGCCGTTCTGGTCGATGTACTTGATATCGCCGGCCTTGGCTGCGCTGCCCAGAGCGCTCTGGTCGTACCAGGCTGCGGCTTCTTCGTCGGTCTTGAACAGGCCGGCGCTCTGATAGCCCCAGAGGCCGTCGATGGGCTTGCCCTCGCGGTTCTGGTAGGCGTAGCTGTTCACCTCGTCGCGCTTGGTGGCCTTGGTGTCGTACCAGGTGCCCACAACGCCCAGGTCTACCTTCACTTCGCCGAACTGCTTCGTGAATTCAACGCCGAAGTCAAGACCCGTGCGGCGGTTGGAGTTGTAGTTGATCCAGGGAATCAGCGATGCTTCGGGATAGTAGGTGGTGAAGTAGTCGGGGAACATGGTGGGTTTCTCCACGGGCAGGCCGCTCATCTCGCTCAGGAAGAAGTCGGCGTGGGCCTTCAGCATGTTGTTGAAGAACGCGCCCTTCAGCGTGGCCGAGAATTCCTTGCGCTTGATGTAGGTCAGCTCCAGGTTTTCACCGCGCAGGGGGTAGAAAGCCGAGTTGGAGGGACCGTCGGCCCACGAGAACCAGCCGCCCGTGCCGTAGCTGCCGCGCCACATGTAGTAGTCGGAGAGGTCCAGGTCCTGATGCAGGATGGTGCCGCTTGCGCTCAGCTCCAGGTTGTTCACCGTGTTGCTGCCCTTGAAGAAGTCTTCGCTGATGCGCCAGCCCAGCGTCAGCGACGGCGAGAAGGCGTTGCGGTGNNCNGGAGNCAGCTTCGACGAGTGCACCNCGGCTGNCTGGAAGTCGGCGAAGTAGCGGTTGGCGTAGTCGTAGGCTGCGCGGAAGCCCAGGTTCACGTTGGTGGTGCGGTGATACTGGCCGCTGATGGTCTTCTGCCAGCCGTTCACAAGCACCATGGCCTCCACGTTGTGCACGCGGTTGAAGGTGTTGCGGTAGCTGAAGTCGGCGTTCCACGACACTGTCTGGTTGTCCGTGCTGTTGCTCACGTTCTGGATACCGGTCTTTTCATCGGTTCCTTCCTGCGTCAGGCCCACGATCACGTCCTGGCCGCCGTAGGTGCTCCAGGTGGGGATGTACACGGCGTAGTTGTTGTCGAACGACGTGGTGTAGTTCGTGGCATAGTCCGTGGCAAACTGAGTGTGGAAGCTCAGGCCCTTGAGCAGGCGTGCCAGGTCGATGTTCACGCCGGCGTGGAACTGGAAGTTGCGGTAGGTGTTCTTCGAGTAGCCTGCGGCATAGTAGTCGGCGAAGATGTTCGTCGGGTCGATGGTGGTGCCGCTCAGGAAGCAGTCGCCGAAGATGTTGTTGCTGCCGCCCACGGTCTCGAGGGCTGCCAGGGCGTTCGGGTCGATCATGCTCATGGGGATGAGCGGGGAGATACGGTTGGGGCGGAAGGTGGAGGNCACGTTCCAGTAGTCGCCCTTGGNCTNGCGGGAGTTGTAGAATGTGGTGTAGGTGCCGANGTAGGCCTGGATCCAGTCGGTGATATCCNCGTCCACATTGCCGCNCACGCTGAAGCGGTTGTTGTTGTTGTCCTTTGCCTGTCCCACTTTCNGCACGTCGTCTTCATAGAAGTACGACACGTTGGTGTAGAAACGGGCGCGGTTGTTGCCGCCCTGAATCTGCAGCGTGGCGTCGTAGCGGTTCTTCACCTTGCCCACGTAGTCGCTGCTGTAGAAGTCCAGGTTGGAGTAGCGGTAGGGGTTGGCACCGCTGGCGTAGTTGTAGATGTCGGCGTCGCTGTACTGTGCGCCCAGGCCGTCCATTTCGCGGGCCTTGTTGTAGAGGCTCATGTACTCGGCGCTGCCCAGATACTCGGGGATGTCCTTGCGGGTGCTCCAGCCGGCATTGGCGTTGACGCTGATGCTCAGGGGCTTGGCCTCGCCACGCTTGGTGGTGATGAGGATGGCGCCCTTGGCGGCGCGGCTGCCGTAGAGCACCACGGCTGCGGCGCTCTTCAGGAAGGTCACGTCCTTCACTTCGATAGCCAGAATGTCGCCGGCGCTGCGGGGCACGCCGTCTACCAGCACGAGGTAGCCGCCGTCGTTGTCGGAGTCGTTGGCCCAGAGCGAACCGCCGTTCCAGCCACCTACGAAGCCCGTCATGTTGTCCAGGGCACCGAGGGTGTGGTCTTTCTTCTGGTTCTGCTCGACGTTGACCACGGACACACCGCCTACAATATTGCTGGGCGCTTCCAGGCGGAAGTCGTTCACAGCTGCTGTGGCCTCACGCGTGCTGTCGGCTGCAGCCTCTTCCTGCGCGAATGCGGGGAGGCTCATCGCAGCTGTCAGAAGCACTGCCAAGGCTTTGTTTTGGGTCGGTATCATATATTGAAATGAGATATTCTGATGATTATGGTTTATTAGTGATTACCAGCCGGGGTTCTGCTCATAGCCCTCATAGAGCTGTGTGTCGTTGCGCTTGAGCGGGAACCAGTAGTGCTTGGCGGTGAAGGGACGCACCAGCAGCACGCGCTCCTCGAGCTCGGCGATGCGGGCCTCGGAGGGATGGTTTTCCTTCAGCCACTCGATGCTCTCCACGCGCTTGAACTCGTGGGCGGTCTTCTTCGTGTACTTGGGCTCGGTCAGGAGCAGCCAGCGCTGCAGGTCGTTGAAGCGGAGGCCCTCGAAGGACAGCTCAACGGCGCGCTCGCGGCGAACCTCGTCCAGGAACAGGTTGCGGCTTGCCGTGTACTTGGCGCCCACGTGGCCGGCGCCGCAGCGCTCGCGCACGGTGTTGATGGCGTCTTCGGCAGTCTTGGCGAAGTTGGAGCTCTTGCCCTTGGCACCGCCCACCACGCCGGCAGCCTCGGCATACATCAGGTAGATGTCGGCCAGACGCATGTAGGGAACGTCGGCGTTGGGATTGTCACCCCACTGCCAGCCCACCTGGTCGGTGTTGTTGGCCGTGTGGCACACCAGCTTGTTCATCAGATAGCCGGTCGAGCTCGAGTTTGTCTCGTTGCGGAAAGCACCGCCGGTGTAGAGGGGGCTGTACTTGTCGTCGTCGCTGGCGCTGCCGTTCACGAACATGCAACCGTCGTAGATGATGTCGTGGTAGAAGCGCGGGTCGCGGTCCTTGTAGGGATGGTTGGGGTCGTAGCCGCTGTCCGGGTCGTCCAGGGGCAGANCATTGGCNATGCCGTAGTATTCAACGTAGTTGGCGGNGGGGTGGTGAANCAGGTTGTCACGACCACCGCTCAGCCAGTTGGGGCAGAAAGTGGCAGCGTAGTTGTACATGATGTACGAGTTGGGTCCGCCGTTGGCCCATGCCATGCTGGGAGCGCGGAAGATCGACTCCTTGGCGCCCGGCACTCGGCCCTGGTTGCGCTGGCTCCAGAAGATGTCGCTGTAGCAGTCTTCGGCGCCTTCGGCCTTTTCGTGGTCATATACGTTCTTGTAGTCCCAGCCTGCGAGCTTGTAGAGGGTCTGGCCGGCTTCCACGAGCGTCAGCAGCTCGCCGAAGGCGCTGGCAGCCTTCTCGCAGTAGGCGGGGTCGTAGTCGTAGGTGTGGGTGCCACCGGTCTGTGCGCCGTTCACCATCAGGGGCGAGCCGGCCCAGAGCAGGCACTTGCCCAGGTAGCCTAAGGCCATGGCCTTGTTGATGCGGAAATCGTTGTGGCCCACGGTCTTGCGGCCCACGTTGGTCTGGTCCCAGTCGAGGGGGAGAAGGTCGGCGGCGGCGCGGAAGTCGGCGGCGCACTTGTCGGCACACTCCTGGAAGCTCAGGCGGGGCTCTGTGGGGCTTTCGCTCGGCGGAATGGTGCGGTCCAGGTAGGGCAGGCCACCCAGGAACTGCATCATCTCGAAGTGCCACCATGCGCGGAAGAAGAGCATCTGGCCCTTCAGCAGCTGGCGCTCTTCGGCGGTGCCGGTCATGTTGTCGAGGTTCTCGAGGCCCTGGTTGCACTTGCGGATGCAGTACCATGCATGGCCGTAGAGGGCGTGGTCGCCCTGGTTGTTGCTGCGGGGGTTCAGGCGGTCGGCGGCTTTGTCANACCANNAGCCTGCCTGGNCCAGGTTGCCGTCCTGCCACTTCCAGAAGTCGCCCAGGTCCACCTGGTGCAGCATGTGCCAGTTGCCGGCGGGCACGAGATATTCGTCCTCGCCCAGGTTCCAGGTTGCGGTCCAGTAGTGGATGTTCTTGTTGGGCACGCAGTTGTAGACTTCGTCGAGGAAGCCCTGGAAATTCTTATAATCCTTGAAGGCGTCGTCGGCGTTGACCGTGGAATCGGGGTCCTTTTCCAGGTAGTCTTCGCACGAGGTCAGGGCAGTGGCCGATGCCACAGCGAGAAATGCGCCTGCGAGGAATTTGGATATATTCATTTTCATTGCTTTCATGTGATATTAGAGAGTGAACTTCACACCGATGTTGAAACGGCGGGCGGTCGGGTAGGCCGATGCCTGATAGCCGTTGTCCGATTCGCGGTCGTCCGGGAGGCGGCTCCAGAACCACAGGTTGTTGCCGTTCAGGTAAACCTTCAGGTTGCTCATGCCTATCTTCTTGATCCAGCCGCCGGTCCAGGTGTAGGCCACCTCGACGTTCTTCAGACGCACGTAGGAGCCGTCGTAGAGGCACTCGGTGCCCTTGTAGGCGCCGTTGGGGGTCGAGAGATAGCGCGGAACGAGCATCTCGCCGTCGCCGGTCTCGCCGCTCCACCATTCACGCAGGTTGAACACGTTGTGCAACTGGTAGGTGAAGCAGGGGAGGTCAAGGTAGCGGGTCACGTTCGTAACGCCGTAGAACTGGGCGAACACGCTGAAGCCCTTCCACTCGAAGCCGAGGGTGGCGTTGTAGGTGTTCTGCGGGGTGGTGGTGTAGCCGATAGGAGCGNANTCGTTGCTGTCCACGATGCCNTCGCCGTTGAAGTCGACGATATAGTANTCGCCCGGCAGGCGCTGGTCCTGGTTGNTCTCAAAGGCGGGAGCGCCGTAGATCATGTCGTAGTTGTTCAGGAAGCCGGCGTCGATGTAGCTGTGGGCCTGACCGATGGCATAGCCTGCCTGCTTCTGATAGTCGGGCTTCAGCTGGGGGTCGTCGCGGTTGATGATCTTGTTGGCTGCATGGGTCATGTTGAAGTTGGCCCACACGCGCATGTCCTTGTTGATGGGATAGTTGAAGCGCAGCTCGATTTCATAGCCCTTCGACTCGGCCGCACCGAGGTTCGACCAGGGAGCGTCGCCGCCGAAGTAGCTGGGGATGGCGCGCTCGCTGCCGCGGATGAGAATGTCGTTTCGGCGGTCCTTGAAGATTTCAACCGAGCCTGCGAACATGTCGTTCAGGAAGCCGTAGTCGATACCGAAGTTGAACTTCTTCACCTTTTCCCAGTGGGCGTCGGGGTTGCCCATCACGAGCTGATAGTAGTAGTTGTAGGGCGAGGTGTTGCCGGGGCGGCCGGAGCCGTCGACCACAGCAGCCGATGCGCTGCCGTTCCAGCTGCCGTAGCCCCACTGGTCCATGAACATCCAGCGGTCGCCGCTGTCGTCACCGATCTCACCGTAAGATGCGCGCACCTTCAGGTTGTTGATGTAGGGGGTCAAGGCCTTGAAGAAAGGCTCGCCGGAGATGCGCCAGCCTATGGCGCCGGAGTTGAAGAAACCGAAGCGGTAGCCCTTGCCGAACTTCTCGGAACCGTTGTAGGCGCCGTTGTATTCGATAAGGTAGCGGCCGTCGAAGTCGTAGGTGGTACGGAACACCCAGTCCTCGCGGTAGCGGGGGATTTCGCTGCCGTAGGCGTCTTCCTGGCGGGTCCACACGGCGGTGGCGCCCACGTTGTGCATCTTGTTGAAGGTGCGGTTCCAGTTCAGCTGCAGCTGATAGTTCACGTGGCGCTGTGTCTTCCAGTTGATCACTTCGCCGCCGTTGGTGCTCAGGTTGTCCATCGGGCGGTAGTCAAACTTGGTGTTGCCGTCCAGCAGGTTCTTGTAGCTCACCTCGCCGGTAGCGGGGTTGATCCACTTGTTCTGATAGCCGGAGTAGTTGTCCTGCACGCCGCGCTTGGAGTCGTAGAAGAGGTTGTCCCACGAAATCATGCCGCGGAAGTTCAGGCCCTTGGTGATGAAGTCGAGCTTCTGTTCCAGCACGAAGTCGGTGTTGATGCGGGTGTTCATGGTGTTCATGTAGCCCGAGGTCAGAATCTGACTCACGGAGTTCACTACCTGCGAGGCAAACTCGGGATAGTAGCCGATGGAGCCGTCGCTGTACACGGGCATGAACTGGTCGGGAGCGGAGCTGTACACACCGGCCCATGCCTGGGCTGCGTTCCAGTCCACGTTGTATTCGCCGCTGCCGCTGAAGGGGGTCTTGCGTACGCCGTTGCTGCCGGCCACGTTCACCTTGAAGGTGGTGGTGGGAGTCAGCGAGAAGTCGAGGTTGGAGCGCACGTTCAGGCGATTGTAGTTGAAGCCGTTCACGAAGCCGCGGCCGGGGTTCTGCTCGCGGAAGAGGTCACCCTCGCTCACGAAGTCGACGGCTGCATAGTAGCGCACGAACTTCGTACCGCCGGAGATGTTCACGTAGGCGTTGTAGCTCATGGCTGCGTCCTTGAACAGCTCGTTGCGCCAGTCCACGTTGGGATAGCGCTCGATGTCCTCCAGCGAGGTGCGGTAGCGGTATTTGTTGATGCGCGACTGCGGAATCAGGTAGTTCCACGAGCCGGGGTTCAGGGCCAGCTCGTGCTCGATGGCGCGGTTGGTCATGCCCAGGGCGTCGTAGGAGTCATACTTGTCCGGCAGGCGCGAGATGGTCTTCATGGTGGCGGTGAAGCCCACGTCGATCTTGGCGCGGCCTTCAGTACCGCGCTTGGTGGTGATCAGAATCACACCGTTGGCGCCTTTCACACCGTACACAGCCGTGGCCGATGCGTCTTTCAGGGCCGAGATGGTCTCCACGGAACTCATGTCGACGGAGCTCATGGGACGCTCGATGCCGTCCACCAGCACCAGAGGCGACGAGCCGTTCCACGACGATGCGCCGCGGATGGTGATCTGGGGCTCTTCGTCGCCGGGCATACCGGAGCTCTGAGTCGTAACCACACCGGGCATGTTACCGGTGAGGGCGGCGCCGATGTCGTGCACACCGGCTGCACGGGCGAGCACTTCGCCGGTGGTCTGGGTGATGGCACCCACCACTGAGGCTTTCTTCTGCGCGCCGTAGCCCACAACCACCACTTCCTCGAGGGCGTTGCTGTTGGGCTTGAGGGTAACGTCGATAGTCTTTCGGCCGTTTACGCGGATGTCCTGTGTCTCCATGCCCACATAGCTGAACGAGAGCGTGGCGGCCTTCGTGTCGGCCACCTGGATAGCGTAGTTGCCGTCGATGTCGGTGGTCACGCCTGTTTTGCTGCCTTTAAGAGCAACACTGACGCCGATCAGGGGTTCGCCCGTATCGTCGACCACAGTGCCGGTCACTGTCTCTGCATGCGCGGCAAAGCCTCCGCACACCAGCAGCAGTGTGAGCACCGAAATGCATCGAAAGAATTTCTTTACATTTTTCATGTGTTAGTAATTGGTTTTGTTCAGGTTATTTGCTTGTTGTTTTTCTTCCAAGGTTAAGAAGAGAGATCGATGGATTGATTGGTACTTTGATTTTTGATTTTTCTGATGGCGTTTTTCTCCTTATTAAATAAATTAATGTATTGTGTTTATTTTCTCTTGTTCGTTGCATAGGGGCCCACCGTGGTGCCGGTGAAGCCGCCGGCGGCTGCGGTGGAGGTGTGGCGGGCGTCCACGCCNTCGGCCACTGTGGTGTAGCTCTTGCCGCCGTCGGCCGAGAAGGCAAAGCTGTAGGCGGGGCCGTTGCCGCTCACTTTCAGGTCCACGCTCTGCGTCTCGGGCGCGGCCACGGAGGCTATCGTGGTGATGCCCTCGGGAGCCACGCGGTCCACGAATATCACGTCGGCGCCGTTCTCGTCGAGGCCGCGGCCCAGGAAGTACTGGTGGNCTTCGTTCTTGAACACGAGCAGTCCGGCGGCACGGCCGGCNGTGTCAGGCACGAAGGTCATGGCCGTGGTGGCGTCGAAGTCGTGGTGCTGGATGCGGCGTGCCACGAAGGCGGGAGTGGCCTTNTCGGCGGCGGTGGTGTCGCTGCACTGCAGGGCCAGATAGCCGGGCACGCTGCTCAGGGAGTATAAATCGGTGGCGGGCGCGCGCAGGGTCATCCACGCGGGCGCGAGGGCGTCGGCGTCGAAGTCGTCAGTGGCGGTGAAGTTGCCGAAGGTGCGGGAGGCCTCGTCGATGGCCACGCCGCGCGTGCCGGTCATGGCCACGGGCTGCATGTCGGGGTTGATCACGGGCCAGCCGTCTTCTGTCCATTCCACGGGCAGCATGAAGGTCTCGCGGCCCAGGTTCTCGAAGCCTTGGGCGTTGGGGCGGCATGCCAGGAACACGGCCATCCAGTCGCCCTCGGTGGTGGGCAGGATGTCGGCATGGCCGGCGCAGGTGATGGGGTTCTCGCGGTCGGCGGGCAGGTTGCGCTGCGTCAGTATG
>WFLX010189475.1_pt1 | contig 35900 bp, 31 predicted proteins | sample 4967041 | NCBI WGS metagenome assembly WFLX01 (sample SAMN12857096, study PRJNA449069) | gut metagenome | isolation source: stool from male and female vole | host: Microtus ochrogaster | place: USA:Florida | collected 2017
GGCGTGCCTGTTATGGGGGTGTTCGCCCGGACAGCGCGATCTGAATGAGGAGTCCGATTCTGATATTGTACTGGAGGAAGAAACTGCGGATTCCGGTGAACAGCAGGAGCAAGGACTTTCCGAAAATGGTATGGCACAGTAGGATCAGAGCCTTTCCGAAAACGAAGCGGCACAGCAGGATACGGAGCCTTCCGGGGAGGAAACGGTGCTGCAGATCACGGAAGATAACATTCTGAATGAGGAAGAAGCATTTGAAAACTTCTGGCATACCGGTTATAATGCGACGAGAACTGTCACGATCGGGGAATACGTTGACGATGTGCCGACAGAACTGCAGGAGATACTGGTTGGATACAATGCGCTTGTGGAAGATATGGATGTTTCGGATCTGCTGCAGCAATATGAGGCGCAGCTTGAAAAGTTTACATGGAAGAATATGGACGACGTTTTGCTANNANAAATTTGTAGCGAGGTCGTGNACTTCGAATGCTATATAGAGACTGACNGCAATGGGAATGTTACTAATTCTTCCCNCAGTTTGGAAGCCATTGATTTTGACGGAGATGGAGTGGATGAATACTTGACATATCTGCCTAATGGCAGTGTATCTNCTCTTGCGATTCTAAAGGATTGCGAAGGAGTNTGGACGATGGTAGGCGGTGATGTTCCATATCATGGCAATACTTCCCGGATAATCTTGGATTATGAGGGGAAATATTATATACTATCTTCAGAGGGAAAGCTATATTGGTGGAATGACGACGCGAAGCCGCAGCCGGGGGATTTCAGCGATACCGTCTATAGTATGGCGTATTCCTGTTGGAACAGCTTGACCGCAGTTTCAAGAGAGACGGGTTATACTCCNCATGNGGTATATAGCAGCGANACAGCGGANGCGNNTGTTGANTATCTGGNAAATATTGATTGGTCAACCTTGACGATCAATGATGCGGAGGAAATTAAATTGGATAAAGGCGGCAGCGTATGGCACACTATTTACTCCTATGGGGGAAGCTTTCGGCTGCCGGATATTGGGGCGCGAAGACATTATGGAAATGATGAGTACATATACATTATAGTTGAGGATTATCACGGCAGAACATGGCGAGCGACTGTTGATAAAGGATTGGCAGTGCTGCGTCGGACGGAGGACGGGCAATGGGAAGTTGCCAAGGTGTATTATCTGTCGGCGGACCATGATATCCAAATTCAAAAATAAATTTCGAATTATGGATGTTTATATTTCGGAAAAGATAGGAGAAGATAAAATATGTTATGCCCGGTATGTGCAACAGAAATGAATAACAGTCAGAAATGCCCATTTTGCGGGCATGTGTGTTCGCCTGATGAAGATAATACGGTGACGTTAAATGGCGAAGTGATCAGTACGGGACACCGCAATCATTGGTGCCGGACGACGGACGATAAGCATCTGGCGGGAAAGATGGTAGACGGCACACATTATCATGGACAGGATTCTTATGCCATAGGTCAGGATATATCTATTAATGGTGATCTTATTCCGTATAATCCCAATCAGGGGATTCCCGATCAGGAGATTACCTACACATGGTCGCCCAAATCCGGTATGCAGATGCATCTGCCGGGGGCTGAGGGAGAGGTTCAGCGGCGGAAGGAAAATAAAGGCGTCTTATGGATTTTGCTCATGTTTCTTTTTCTTGGTTGGGGTCTGCCGTTCCTTTTCGCTATTTTGGGTCTGATTATCAGTGTTGTCGGTAGTATGATTGCCGGTTAACAGCGTCGTATATTTCTTTTCTGATGTATAAAACATTTCCTGACGTTTATACTAGAGAAAGGGAAGGAAAAAATATCCATAAGCGAAGGATATCTTCCGCTTTCCCTAATAACAGGAAATGAGGTAGAAACATGGCATTAAGTCAGAAAGAGATGGATGTGATCAAAGACCTTCAGACACAGGAGCAGTGCTGTATCGAGAAGTACAAAAGATATGAAAAGGAAGCGAAGGATCCGGTGCTTAAGGGACTGTTTGGTACATTGGCGCAGAAAGAGCAGCAGCATTATGATTCCTTGGTTCAGGTAGCTTCCGGCAAGACGCCTTCCTGTAACTGCAACGATCAGGACGGCAAGAATTATTCTCCGGTGGCGACGTACGATACCATGAGCGAGTCAGCTGATAAAAAGAACGATGCTTTTTTGGCAACCGACTGTATCGGTACGGAAAAAATGGTTTCCTCCGAGTACAATACCAATGTATTCTCCTTTGCGGAAAGCGCGATCCGTAAGCTTCTGGGTGATATCCAGATCGAGGAGCAGAATCATGCGGAGATGCTATACAAATATAAGACAGTGAATGGAATGGCGTAAAAATATAAGGTGATTTTGCTAAAAGGCAGTACCTGTGGTTTAAGGGCTGCTTTTTTCAATTAATGGTTTGTAATAATGCTTTATAATAATGCTTGCGTATATGTGCTCCTGTAATTATAATATAAATATAGAAAACAGGAATTCATATGATGAAAACGATATATTTATGTATGTAATTTTTCAGGCGTAACATTGCAGCTTAATCGGGCGGTATGCCATGACTGAAAGATGAAATAAATTTTGTGGAAATTCTTTCGCTATAAAAATGCATTAAGGAATAGATATTAAGAAAGATTCGGGAGAAGAACAGATGCTTCAGATAAAAGGGAAAAAAATTCTGCGGCGGACAGGCAGGCGGCTGTTTTGTCTGCTGGTCTGCGCGGCGCTGCTTGCCGCTTTGAGCGGATGCGGGGACGATACGGAGATTGTCCTTACTACGGGATTCTATGAAAATGAGGTATTCCGTATTGAGGGTATAAGCTGTTACACGCCAGAGGTCATGATCTATCTGAATAATATCAGGAATCAGTATGCAGATGTCTTTGGAGAGGAGATCTTTGCCCAGAGCATCGACGGACTTCCGATTGAGGAGAGTATTAAGCAGACTGTCCTGGCAAGGATTGCAAAGATTAAAATGATGAATCTGATGGCGGAATATTATGAGATCGTATTGGATGAGCGGGAGCGGGAGCTGGTTGAAAATGCAGCGGCGGAATATTATCAGTCATTGAGCGCTGATGAGATAGCTGCCATGGATGGAGCGACGCAGGAGACGGTGCGGCAGCTTTATGAGGAATATGCTCTTGCCAACAAGGTGTATCAGAGTCTTGTGCAGGAGGTAAATAGGGAGGTCAGCGATGATGAGGCGCGGACAGTGACCGTGCGGCAGATATTCCTCTCAACTACATACGACAGGGGCAACGGAGAACGCGTTGATGTCTCGACGGCGGAGCGGGAGACAATCTATCAGAAGGCAGAGAGCATTTGTGAGCGGATTGCGGCAGGAGAAGATTTTAACGCGTTGGCATCGGAATACAGCGATGCAGAGGAACCGGAGGCATATTACCGCAAAGGGGAGCGGGAAGAAGCTTTGACGGAGGCTGTCTTTAACCTTGCGGAGAACGAAGTCAGCGGTATCGTGGAAGGAGATCAGGGATATTATATCTTCTGGTGCATCAGCACCTATGATATGGAGCAGACAGAGGCGGCAAAACGTGAAATCATAAAAGAACGGCAGCAGGAGATGTTTGGACAGATCTACACGATGTTTATAGGAGACAAGAAGTGTTATTTGAATGAAGAATTATGGAACGCTGTCAGCTTCACAGAGCAGGCATCCGGCGCAACGTCCAATTTCTTCGATGTATATGCAAAATATTTTTCTGTTGATTAGATTATTAGCACTCATTTAAAATGAGTGCTAATTTTTTCTTGACATTTGCTTCCGGCAGTATTAAACTATGTTTTATGTAAGATAAAATATTTCAGAAGGAAGGACGTGACGTAAGATGTCAGCAAAGCAAGGAAGTTTATCTATTAATAGCGAAAACATATTCCCGATCATTAAGAAGTGGCTGTATTCCGACCACGATATCTTTTTCAGGGAGTTGATCAGCAACGGCTGTGACGCAATCACAAAATTAAGGAAGCTGGACATGATGGGAGAGTATTCCCTGCCGGCAGAGTATAAGCCGAAGGTGGAAGTGATCGTCAGTCCGGAGAAAAAGACGATCCGGTTTATTGATAACGGTCTTGGCATGACGGCGGACGAGGTTGAGGAATATATCAATCAGATCGCATTTTCCGGCGCTACGGATTTTATTGAGAAATATAAGGACAAGGCCAATGAAGATCAGATAATCGGTCATTTCGGACTGGGATTTTATTCCGCGTTTATGGTGGCGGACGAGGTGCAGATCGACACATTATCTTATAAAGAGGGTGCAAAAGCAGTTCATTGGGCATGTGACGGCGGAACGGAATATTCCATGGAAGACGGCGCTAAATCGGAGGTTGGTACGGAGATCACGCTGTTTGTGAATGAGGACTGCCTGAAATTTGCTAATAAATATGAGGCGGATTCCGTCCTGAAGAAATATTGTTCGTTCATGCCGTATGAGATCTATCTGAGTCAGGAAGGCGAGGAACTGACGCAGATGATCGATCCGGAGGAAAAGCTGGATACGGATATCGTGCTTGAGACAGTAAAGCAGGAGGCGAAGGAAGGGGAAGAACCGAAGGAGCGCTTAAAGATCAAAAAGCGTCCTGAGCCGATTAATGACACCACGCCGCTCTGGGCGAAGCATCCAAACGACTGTACTAAGGATGAGTATATTGCATTTTACCGGAAAGTATTTAATGATTACAAGGAGCCGTTATTCTGGATCCACCTGAATATGGATTATCCGTTTAATCTGAAGGGTATCTTATATTTCCCGAAGATCAATATGGAATATGAATCCATCGAGGGCGTGATCAAGCTCTACAACAATCAGGTATTTATCGCAGATAATATCAAGGAGGTCATTCCGGAGTTTCTGATGCTCTTGAAAGGCGTGATTGACTGCCCGGATCTGCCGCTGAACGTATCCAGAAGCGCGCTGCAGAATGACGGATTTGTCAAAAAGATTTCGGAATATATCAGTAAGAAGGTTGCCGATAAGCTGTCGGGTATGTGCAAGACAGAACGGGAAGAATATATTAAGTATTGGGATGATATCAGCCCGTTTATTAAGTTTGGCTGCTTAAAGGATGATAAGTTCTGCGAGAAGATGACAGACTATATCCTGTTTAAGAATCTGGCAGGCGAGTATCTGACGCTGCCGGAGTGTCTGGAGGTTAAGCCGATTGATACGGAGGACGAAGAGGCTTCTGCTGAGGACGGCAGCACGGAAAGTGAAAAAGCCGTGGATGTAGACGGCAACATGGTCGAGGCGGAGATCGTAGATACGGACGAAGAAGATGCTGAGGAAGATGCCGCGGCAGAGGAAAAGAAGGAGAAGACTGTTTATTATGTAACGGATGAGCAGCAGCAGAGCCAGTATATCAATATGTTTAAGAAGGCAAAGAAGGATGCCGTGATCTTGAACCACAGTATCGACCAGCCGTTTGTGACGCAGCTGGAGAGCAAGAATGAGGGCATTAAGTTTATGCGTATCGATGCTGACCTGACGGACGATCTGAAAGCCAAGACAGGCAAAAAGGCGCAGGAGGAACTGGACAAGCAGACAGAGGAGCTTGAGAAGATCTTCAAGAAAGCCATCAAGAAGGATAATATCAAGGTAAAAGTGGAAAAGCTGAAGAATAAAGATATCTCCTCCATGCTTACGGTTTCCGAGGAGAGCCGCAGGATGCAGGATATGATGAAGATGTATTCCATGCCAGGAATGGATATGGGGATGTTCGGTAAGGAAGGACAGACGCTGATCCTGAATGCGAATAATAAGCTGGTGCAGAAGATTTTAGAGGAAAAAGAAGGCGACAAGGTACAGCTTCTCTGTGAGCAGCTTTACGATCTGGCGCTTCTGCAGAATGCGCCGCTGGCGCCGGAGGCGATGACGAAGTTTGTCGCACGGAGCAACAAGATCATGATGATGCTGGCTTAGAACCCTAATAAACGATGTCGCTGATCTTCCATTCCCCGTCGAGCCTGATAAAGTAAAATCGTCCGTCTGTCGGAACGATCTCAGGCTCGCGCTGGGAGTTGAACTTCGTACTCTGCTCAAGGTAGACTTCACAGTAATAAACATTTTCATCATAGGCGATAAATTCCCTGATCTCCACATTCTGGATTTCCGGTGTCTGGTGGGAAGCATAATAGCGCCTTGAGGTATTGGCCTTGATCAGCGGCAGCAGGGTGCTGTCCGATGGGAAATATGGATCCAGTGCATTGTCTGTTGTATCATTTGATACATAATTGGCATACATGGTTACTGCTTCCACCGCATATGCTTTCATGGCTTCGGCATTCGGACAGTCGGAAGGGTAGGGGATGATATATCTGCCTGTCGATTCTTCCGGCAGGACGAGATATTCCGTGCCGAAGGTGTTGACGGCAGTAATGGTGGGAGTGGTATACAGCCCCTCACCCTGATAGGTCTTTATGGCGGGCAGCGTCTGATAGGGCTCTACGTATATACTTTCTTCGGGAAAGGCGCTGCTGACATAATAGTCCTGATCCAGTGTGATCCCGTTGACATAGACCGTATAATTTTCCGGAACTTCGATGTGAAAATATTCTAACGGCTGTGTATAAAAGGTGAAAGAGGAGACATACCAGACGGGAAAATCGTAATCAAGATGATCAGTTTGTGATTTCCGGAGAGAGACGGTTGCCACGACATATCCGTCGGCAAGAATCTGATATTCTGGAAAATCATCCGTATAAGAAGACGTCTGTTCATAGGAGAGCGCCTTGTCTTCCAGCAGGTCTGCCATATAGAGCTTGACATTTTCTTCCGTTTCAAATTCCGTAATGACGGGAAGATCTGTCTGCATTTTATAGACAGTCTCCATATCCATGTCATAAAAGGGCTGCATGACACTGTCCATCATATGGTATGGCAGAGATGCCTGATAGGCAATTTCATAGGAGTCCAGGAAATCATAAAAATAACCCAAGGCGAAAGCAATCGCAATCGCCAGTAATCCAAGCCATATAATTAGAAAGGTTCTGAAATAATGCGTTTTCTTTTTGGCGGCAGCCTGGCTCTGTTGTACGATTTCGGCAGCCGTTCTTGTGTCCGCTATATCTGAGGAAGCGTCCGCACGGAGGGATTCCGGTATATCGGAGGAAGCTTTCAATGGGGGATTCCCGGTGGAAGGTTTTTCAGGAGCTTCCAGTGTCAGATTGGTCAGTTCTCCATCGTCCGGTTTCCAGCCGCCTTCCGGATAGACAAGCGCGACGTCGTCCGCCCACCCGTCGTGGATATCTACGGAATAGTTTACCCAGTCGCTGTCTTTAGGATATGTGGAAGTGTTTCCTTTGTTATTCTTTTTCTGATTCATAAATACAACTGAGCCTTTCCTGTAAACTATGATACATCCGGATGTTGATTATGGATTTCGTTCTACGACAAAGGCGGTAGGGATCCGTCTGGCATAGCCATGTACGCAGTTGCTGATGATCTCCTCACCCTCATACACCATGGAAGAGGACATGCCGCCATCCAGATTATAAGCATTGACGGCGCCATATTCCGTCATGATCTCGATCAGGTCTGCCATGGAAGCTCCCATGGAGGAAGTCTGTCTTCCCTCGATAACCAGAAAGAGGATTGCGCCGTCTTCACGCTGACCGATCGCGGTACGGGGATTCAGTCCGCCGCCGGTGCCGGAATAGCTTGCGGATTTGCCGTTGATAATGATCGCCGGTCCAAATGATACGGCGTCCCGTATGCCGATGGAGAGGGCGTGGGAGGCGGTCATGGTACCGACCACAAGGACATTATCATTGGTAAAACCGCAAAGTCCGTATGCTGTATCAGGTTCTCCAATCAACAGTTCCCCTTCGGAGATGACGATGCCTTCCGGAAGGCTGCCGCTGCCCAGACCGGACTGATCTTCATATTTTCCGCCGTTGATGCCCGCGATGCAGTCATATTTGGCTACCATATCCAAAAGGGTGATGCCGCGTCCTTCTATGGAAAAATGGTCGATGACGGCGAGCTTTACCCGTGAAGGGTCTTGTATGATCATTATTTTGCCGTAATACATACGTCCGTGAACCTCATAGACTTCGATTCCGTCTTCGCAGATCTCGGCGTCAGAGGGAACTTCTGCCTCAGCAATATCGGAGGAAGCGCTTGCGGCTTCCTGCTGCGCAACGATATTGATCAACGTCGTGTCTGTTACTTCATTAAAAGCCGCAGTATTATTTTTGGCTTGTATTGCAGCGATCTCCTCATCGGATAAGTAAAGCTTAGCCATGATGCCTCCGGCACTGGATTCCATGACGGAAGCCACAAACAGATCCCGCACATAAGGAGAAGGACCTTTGTTTATATATAGAAGAAAAACATACAGACCGGCAAGCAGTACAAGCAATGTGGAAAAAAGCCACAGGAAAAAACGTCCGGTGATCATCAGAAGCATATGCAGGACAGGTCGTTTCTTTTTTGGTAATTTATGGGCTTTAATCATATTTTTTCCTGTTACAGCCGGCCGTTAAAAATAAAAAGTCCCCAAAAGGGCCGGTTGTTTATATAATATATAAGCTTAAACATATGTATTTATATCACATTTAAAAAATTTTTGCAACGACAAATATTGACAATTGCACAATAAGGTCTGCTATCTAAGTAAAAAAGATACATTATGTATTCTTAATGTATCTTTTGTGAAAAAAGATTGACGTACCATGAAAAAAAGCATATAGTGTTTATTTGAGGAAGCATTTATATGAGTGTATGGAAACATACATAATTGAGGAGGAAAAGAAAAATGAAAAAAAGTGTGGTTTTATCAGTGGCGATCGGACTCAGTACGCTGATTCTGGCAGGATGTGGGAAAAGCTATGGATATGAGGATGCCGATTACTATACCTTGAACAAATGTGACGATTCAAGCGAAAAGCTTGTTGAAGTCTGCGTAGGCGGACCGTGGAGTTATGATAGTAAAAATTCTGTGAAATAAGGAATATATGTATTTAGACCATGAGGACGACGGATATATTTTTATCTGCAATGAGGCATATGAACCGCTGTATTCCTATGCGGCTGCGTATGTCAGCGGAAAAAGAGTAGACTCCGCCGATAAGGAATATTTTGAGGAGTATGGTTATCTGGATTATGAATGCGACTTTGAAGTGATCGGCTCCGCGTTTGACAAAAGCGATCTGATCCTTGTGGAAGAATCTTATACCTATGATTATGGCAGTAAGCAGACAGATGAAGAATATACTTACCTGCTGATCCAGTATAGCGATGACGGTCTTATAGAGTTTTTGACGATCGATTTTGCCGGTATGGATGATATCGATGACTGGACGGACGAGGATTTTGAGGAACTGGCAAGGAACCTGTTTGGCAAATAATAGCTTTGGTTTTTTGCAGTGTTGTTTATTTTAAGGTAGAAGATATGCATATGGGACGTAGATNTTTTTTGTNAAGGCGNTTTTCCTTTCGTCAAGGCATAATAACGNAAAATATGCATATTTGATACATAAATTATATTAATCATAATCTTAGGAGGAGAAAAAATGAAAAAGAAGCTGATGACGCTTGCGNTAGCATTAGGCCTTTCACTGGCNNTGCTGACAGGCTGCAGCAAACCGACAGTNGANTCTCTTGTTGACGGCATGTATGATGACTTGGAATCCCAGACAGTAGAGATGGAGATGGATATTGACTGTNCCATATCTGCAATGGGATTTAGCTTTGACGCTAAGCTTGGCGGAGATTTTGAGGCGCAGGTTTCCGGTTTGGACGGAAAAGACGCACAGANGAGCTATGCCAATGGTACGATGAGCCTGGAAGTGAAGGCGGCTGGCTTTGATGAGGAAGTGGAATTNGAGGGATATTCGATCGTAGATGACGGAACGGTTACGAGCTATTCACGCACCGGNGATGATGACACATGGTATGTGTCGGAATCGGATAATGATNCGGTGGATCAGGATGTNACCGACAAGATCCAGGAGGCGNTGAAGGATNTTTTGAANGAGAATGGCGAGCTTGCCAAAGATACCGAGAANGTAGANGGCGAGGAGTGCTATGTGATCACGGCTACGATCGAAGGCAGTGATTGGTCAGATATCTTAAAGCCGATGCAGGGCATGATTGATGATGCCATGGAAGANGCAGATGTGGATATTGATGTNCTTTCATGGTTCGAATATTGGTCGGCAGATCTTACTTATTACATTTCCAAGGATACCGGNTATCTGGTAAAGCTGGAGATGGATATGTCCGATTCGGATATNTATGGCATGGTAGGACAGGTGGTCNAGGATACCGGNTTGGATGCNTTGATGGACGGAGATTNCGAGGATGTGGTTGAAGGAGTCTCTTTTTCAACATTTTANATTNCNGNAGTGTTCTCTGATGTCAATGATACGGAAGTAAAGGTTCCGCGTGATGTGATCAATAATGCGGTAGACATGGATAGCTCGGACGCTTTTGGCGATCTCATGGGCGATATAGGTGATGACCCGGTTATCGGGGATGATCCATACGCAGACGATCCGTTTGCGGATGATCCATTTGCGGATGATCCATCTGTAGATGATACGGATGAGTGGTATCATGGTGACAGTTTTACGTTTCATAAGAACTATGAGACCGACGATTTCCTTTGTGAAGTCAAGATCCCGGATGGATGGACTTATGATGACGTTTATTCAGATCCGGAAGACGGTCTGGTAAGCTTAGACACGGACGACGGTAATGGATATATATGGGTGCAGAATTATTTAGAGTATCCGTTATACAATGCATTGATAAATGACGGTAAGCTTCCGGAGGACATAGCGGAGTATTATGAAAACTACAATATGGATATCACGGTGATCGGCACTGCGTTTGGCGGAAGCGACGTTATGCTGGTTGAGCAGTCATATGAAAGTGATGGATATGTTTATGAGGAAACTTTCCTCTGCATCGAGTATGATGATGGCGGTTACAAGGAGTACCTTTCAATTGACTGCGGAAGTCTTCGAGATCTGGAGGATTGGACAGAAGATGATCTGCTGGATCTTGCCAGAGATTTCTTTGGCAGATAAACCATCCCGTAATAAGGACATGATAAAAGAGCCGGAAGCTTCCGGCTCTTTTTGTGTATTGAAATATGCGTTTCTTTATCAATGGATCATCTGATAAGCGCGTGTGTTATGAGGGTTCGGAGATCCGTGAGACGCCGACAAAGATCTGTGAGATCTTATACCATGTCGGAAAATCAACAATGCCGGTCTGCGGCAGTCCGAATACCTTCTGGAAGACCTTGACTGCTTCTTCCGTCCCCGGTCCATAGACGCCGTCCACGCTGACCTTGGGGATCAAAGGATAGTTCTGCGAGATACGGTTCAGCTGCTCCTGCATCTGCCGTACCTTGTCGCTGCGGGAACCGCGCGAAAGATTGCTTCCCGGCCATGAAGAAGGAACTCCGCTGACATAATCTGTAGAGTTGATATATACGTTGTTGCCATAGTAATACCGCAGGATTTCGATTGCCGTATAACCCTCATCCCCAAGATATTTGGATCCCCATTGGGAAAGCCCGGAGCAGGTGACGGTAGTCCCGTTGCAGTAAGAGGTAAACAGAGGCTGGCGGATACCGGGTCTGGAGACAAAGTTATTAAAGATGCTGTCAACGATCCGGCTGATATTCTCATAAATGTTGCGTCCATACATAAATTTCTGGTCATAGGCGGTAGAGGAGGTGATCGTAAAATTATATCCCTGATTGCGGTACCATTCCGTATATACCCGGTTTAATGTAAAACTCATGATCGCCAGCACATTGGCATAGATCGTATTGTCCGGCCATGTTGCATAGATCTCACTGGAAGCTACATTTTTGATGTAGTCGGTATATCTGATATAATAATTGGGCGCAGAGGAGTTGGAGGGTACACCGTCATGCACTACCACATATTCCGGGAGGACGACCCTGCTAAGTACGATCTCTCCGCTTTCATCCATGGGTTTTACTTCATCCTCCGGGATCTTTGGAGGGTAATCCCCGTAAAGCGTATGATCCGGGATGGTGATATCTTCCTGTGGTTCATTGGACGTTGCAAGCGGGTTCATCGTGACCGGCTGGACGGCTGTAACATCCGGCAGGATCTGCGCTCCCTCAATGAAGACCGGTTCATAGCTTGGCGCCGAGATCTCGAAATTATAGTCTGTATATGGTCTTGGTTCTTCCGGCTGCTCGCTGTACTCAAGCGGAGGAGCCGGAAGCTCGATCCGCTCGGTTTCTCCCAGATCATTTGTTTTTATCTGCTCGATCTGCCTTGTGGGATCTGAAGAAGAATAAATATTGATCGTCGCATTTTCGATGGGAATCAGTGCCTGGGTGGAGGTGATGTTAAAGACCAATCCTCCTTTAGAGGTATTGTTATTTGGATTGCTGCTGATGGTTCCACTGTCCATAGTGTGCCTCAATAAAATAATTCGTTATTTTATCATATGGTCTTTCCCGGAAAAATGTGAATTGGAGTAAAAACAAATTTTTTGATTTTTTATAGTCTTTTTATGATATTCTCCTTGATTTTTCCAAAAAAAGGTGCTACATTTAAATCATAAAAATCTATCAAAGGAGTGATGATTATGGCAGGTATTAGTAATTTAAACGGAATGTCCAACCTGTTTTCCTCTATGACAGGGACGTCGGGAACAACAAACAGCTGGCAGAACAATACATTGTCCGGCTTATTTGGCAANNGNAATTCCNNTTCNAATNCATCTTCCGGNATGCTNGGTATTGATTTNAGCANCTANNCATCTATTAAGAGNGGAAGCTANTATAAGTTACTTAAGAAATATTANAGCTCGAATGCNTCNGTNGACAGCAATTCNGAGGATGTAAAGNAATATCAGGCAAAGGTAGATCNGATGGCNGANGCNTCTGCNGACCTTTCTTATTCCNTGAATGANNTGATGCATGCTGATTTTTCGNCNGAGAAAAGNGANGATCTGTTAAAGGATGTTGAGAAATTTATAGAGGATTATAACAATACGGTAAGCAAAGCCGGTGATTCTGATTCCAAATCGGTTCTGCTGAAAGCAAAGTGGATGACGAACATGACTAAGGAGTACTCTAATGTCCTTTCCGAAATTGGTATTTCTGTAGGTTCGGATAATAAGCTGAAGCTGGGTACGGACGCTTTTAAGAAAGCGGACAGCGACACGTTGCAGGGCGTATTCGGAACAAGCCCCAATTCCTATGCGAATAAGGTGCTGTACAAGGCAGAGCAGCTTTACTCTCTTTCCAAAACATATGGTTCTTCGGCTACGGCATATACAAGCGCGGGAACCTATAAAAAGGATCAGGCAGCTACAACAGCCAATGTTGTTGATCAGCTTCTGTAAATAAGATTATCAGGTGCAAGGCATATACAAACACATGGGATCGAGTCGGTTCCATGTGTTTTACTGTATACAGATAGATGTAAAAGACTGCTTTGCAAAGGAGTACGTGTGTCTTAAATAAAAAAAATTAATTGTGAAACAAAAGGAAAGATGATATACTATATTGGGGATGCATGAGAAAAATCTCTGGTAAGTGACATGGGAAAAAGAGGTGAGTACGGTGAAAAGGATCATTGACGCCATGCTGGCGGAGGATTACAGCTTCGGGCATAAAAAGAGTCCGCTGTCTTTTTCGTGTACTTCACTGGAATATGGAGTAGCCCTCGGTAAGACCGTAAGGGGATCATTTACCATCTTTGCAGATGAAAAGCTGAAANCGGAGGNATATATATATGCCTCTGATCNTCGGATGNTGGTGTTACGGAATCNCTTTGGCNGTCTGGAGATGGAGATCTATTTTCAATTTGACGCGCATGGACTGGAGGAAGGCAGCGTCTGTGAAGGTGTTTTTTCTATTGTNTNCAANCTCGGAGAGTATGAGCTGNCCTATCGCATTACAGTAGAACGAAATCTTCCGGATACCTCTATGGGGGTGCTCAGGAATCTGTTTCATTATGCCAATCTTGCAAAGGAGAACTGGCAGGAGGCGGTGAAGCTTTTTTATTCCCCCGGATTTATCAATATATTAAATGGCAGCGAGCGGCAGTACCGCTCCATATACCGCGGAATGTCGGTTTACCGGGACAATGAGCAGAATGTTGAGAACTTTCTGACGGTGGTAAAAAAGAAGATCTCTCCTGTATATCAGACAGATATCACAAAGGTAGAGATCAAAGCGCCGGCAGAGACTGTGATGCAGACGATCAGCATCGTCAGGGAAGGCTGGGGCTATACAAAGCTGCAGCTTTGCGTGGAGGGGGATTTTCTCTCTCTGGAAAAAGAACAGGTGCTGGAGGAGGACTTTTTGGGTAATGTATTCCGTATGAATTATTATATCCATGCGGACCGCCTTCATTATGGAAAAAATGAAGGGGCAGTGGTGGTCAAAGATATCTATGGGAACATCAGGATTCCTGTGGTGATCCGGCGAAACGGGATGGAACGGGCAGAGGAGGAGAAGGTCGAGCGAAGACAGCTGGCGCATCTGATGCATCTCTATATGGATTACAGAACCGGCAGGATCACAAAGTATGAGTGGGGCAGGGAATGTCATGCCATCGTGAACCGTATCGTATCCAAGGATGCCAATCATCTGGTGAGCAGGCTGTATCAGCTTCAGCTCCTTCTGACGGAGAAAAGATATACGGAGGCGGATCGGATCCTGGAGCGCGTCGGTATCTTGATTGAGGAGAATGATGTCCCTCCGGAGATCGAGGGATACTATTATTATATGAGATCCCTTCGCTCCAAAGATGAGGATCTGCTGCGTGAACTGGCGGAAAGGACAGAATATCTTTATGTGCGTAATACGCACAATTGGCGGCTGGCGTGGTTGTTGATCTATATGAAGGAGGAATATGCTTCCAATGACCAGAAGAAATGGGATCTCTTAAAACAGCAGTATGCCTATGGCAATGCCAGCCCGATCTTGTTTCTGGAGGCACTGCATGCCCTGCTNCGGATGCCGGCGTTGNTGTNNGAGCTGGGAGNTNTTGAACTGGCATTNATTACATTTGCGNTTAGGCAGANNACCCTGACCNGAGAGATCCGTAATCGTTTTGTATTTCTGGCAGGCAAGGCGAAGACCTTTTCGGAAGAATTGTACAACCTGTTGTGCAGATGTTATGAATTGGAAAATAAAAATGAGACCCTGCAGGAGATCTGCGCGCTGTTGATCAAGGGCAATAAGATGGGGCAGGAGTATTTTGGCTGGTATGCGCTTGCGGTGGATCAGGAGCTTCGCCTGACAAGGCTGTATGAATATTATATCATGTCCATTGATCTTGCTTATGATGGGCGTCTGCCCAAGATGATCGTGATGTATTTTGCATACCGTTCCAATCTGGACTATGAAAGAAACGCGTTTTTGTATGCCAATATCATGAAATACCGGCAGGCATATCAGGATATCTATCAGGATTACTATCCTGTGATCATGGCATTTGTCAGAGAGCAGCTGTTAAAGGGACGCATCAATGATAATCTGGCATTTCTTTATCAGCAGACACGGTATATGATCAAAGAGGATCCCGCATTGATTACAGCATATCTGAAGCTGTTGTTTATAGCGCAGATTGATGTGGAAATGGATGGCATCAAATATGTGGCGATTGTAGATGAACATCTGAAAGAGGAAATGAGATATCCTGTCAGCCGGAACACAGCAGTCGTGCCCTTGCTCGGTGCGGAAAGTACGCTGTTTTTGGAGGATGAGGACGGAAACCGTTTTGTAGATCGCAGATTTTACCATGACAGGCTGCTGCTGCCTAAGCCTGCCGATCTGGAGGAAATGATGGAGCAGGCGGAGCTTTCCTTAGACCTTGCCTTGTATCGGGCGGGTGAATCAGGGGAAAGTGTTGCTGCTGATGAACACAATGAGAAATTTTTATACTGGCTTTCTGCGGAAGATGCTATCACGGAAGAATACCGGATCCGGCTTATGGTAAAGCTCGCAGAATACTATTTTGAAAATGATCTGCTTATCCCGTTGGACGATCTGCTGCTTCGCTTTGATCCGTTTGCTTTAAGCGGAGAGCAGCGGGAGACCTGTATACATATCATGGTGGCGCGTGGACTTTATGATAAGGCGTTGGAGTGGGTGCGCAGCTGCGGGATCGAATCCGTCGGCGGCAGGACGCTGCTGCGCCTGTGTGACAGGATCCTGATGAGGACTGATTTTGAATATGAGGCAGAGCTTCTTAAGATCTGTGACGGGATCTTTTGTCAGGGGATCTATGATGAGACGACGCTGCAGTATCTGCTGCTGTATAAGGAAGGATCGCTGACAGAGCTTAAGGCGCTGTGGCGGGCGGCAGAATCTTTTGATATGGATGTTCATAAATTTTTGGAGAATATGCTGGTGCAGATGCTTTATACGGACACCTATGTGGATGAAGCGANAAACATGANCTTTATTTGGAATATANCGGGAAAGCTGCCATGGCGGATATCGAGAAGGCATTTTTGGCTAAGTTATCATATGATTATTTCGTAGGGGATAAGCCGTTAAGTGAAAAGCTGATTGATCGGACCGGATATCTGCAGCAGCTGGGAGAAACGCTGCCTGTGGTATGCCGGCTGGCTTATCTGAAAAAGAATATGGACAAAGCAGAACGGGGGATACTGTCTGAGCAGGATCAGAGATATGCAGTAGAGTTTATCGGACAACTTTGGAAGAAGCAGATATTCTTCCCGATGTATCTATGTTACCGGAGGTGGATCTCCAAATTGGATCTGATGGATGACCGGTGCTATATTGAGTACCGGGGGAAGGAAGACAGCAGAGTAGTCATTCATTATGCTATAGAGCGGGAAGACAGACAGGAGAAGGAATATCGGAAGGAAGAAATGATCCATATGTATGGCGGGATCTATGTAAAATCCTTTGTTATATTTTATGGCGAGAGAATCCGTTATTATATTACGGAAGAGGATGGACGGCAGGAGAAGCTGACGCAGTCGAGTTCCCTGCAGAGGGAAGCGATGAACGGCGCATCACAGGATAACAGATTCCAGCTGGTGAATCATATGATCATCAGCCATGATATGCGTGATGATAAGACATACGCCAAGCTGGCTGAGGAATATGCATATAAAGATTACAGGGTAAGACATTTGTTTACGCCGGATCTGGATTATTAGATAATGCAAAGTTATCATATGACGGAAAGAAAGGAAACAGTGCTTTGATCGGGGAGAAAAAAGAAGCTGCGGAAAAGATTCCCAAAGATAAAGCGGTGATCGGCATAGACCTGACGGAAGGATTTGCGCAGGTCTGTTATTGGACGCCGGAACAGGAGGAGCCGGTGACGATGAGCGCAGTCCGCGGGGAGGAGAAGTTGTGCATACCGACGGCTCTGGCAAAAAAATATGGTGAGCATATATGGACCTTTGGCGAAGAAGCGTTTCGCACGGAGCGGGAGAACGAGGGATTTTTATTCACCGATCTGATCGCGAAGGCAAAAGCGGGCGCGCTGATCGAAGTGGAGACGAAGGATTATGATCCGGTGGATCTACTGGCGCTGTTCATTAAGAAATGCCTTTCCATGCTTGCGCTTGTGGCGCCTATGGAAAAGGTCGCGGCGATCGTGATCACGGTGGAGGAGCCGGATACGAGGATGATACAGGTGCTGAATCAGGTGGTGTCAATCCTTAGGATCAAGCCGGAAAAGGTGCATTTTCAGAGCCATTCGGAAAGCGCGTATCATTATGTCTTACAGCAGTCAAGGGATCTGTGGTCGCGCGATGTCCTGATCCTGGAGATACAGGACGATCTGCTTAAACTGCTGCGTTTTAAGAGAAATCTGCATACCAGCCCGATGGTCGTATTGATGGATGAAAAGGTTTATGACGGATTTGGAAGCGGGGATTATCCGGAGGGCAGCGCGGCGCAGGAGCTTGAGTATAAGAAGAAGGATCAGGCATTGTTAAGGCATCTGGCAGAGCAATGCAATGAAAATTATGTCTCTTGTATCTATCTTTTGGGAGACGGATTTCAGGAACAATGGTGCAAGGAATCCTTAAAATATATGTGCAGGAACAGAAGGGTATTTCAGGGCAGCAATCTGTTCAGCAAGGGCGCATGTTATGGCGCGAGGGAGAAGCTTATCGTATCCGAGGTGGAAGGAAAGCATGTGTTTCTGGGGAAGGACAAGCTCAAGTCCAATCTCGGCATGCGTGTGATGCGTGAGGGAGAGGATGCGTATATGGCGCTTCTGGATGCGGGGAAGAACTGGTATGAAGTTTCCAAGGAGTGCGATCTGATCCTCGACAACGAGGATACGATACAGATGCAGGTCACGCCGGTGGATGGCAAGAAGGTCAGGGAGCTGCAGTTTTATCTGGANGGATGTCCCANACGTCCGCCNAGGGCTACCCGGATCCATATGGANGTCAGGATGCTGTCGGAAACCAGATTATATGTTAAAGTGACGGATCTTGGNTTTGGNGAATTTTTTCCCGCCAGCGGNATGGAATGGNTCAGNGAGATAGATTTGTAACAGAAAGGCAAGAGGAGAAACGTGGGAAGGATATACCAATGTGTAGGGCATTATGCCGAGACAGCATATACGATCAAAAGAACATGGATTCATGTCCATTGTGTGGAGGAGCTGTGCTATTATATCTGCAATAATGCGTATCTTCTGGAGGGGGATTTTATTAACCAGGAGATGCTTCTGTGGCTGGATTCCGAATGTATGCTTTCGGCGCTGGCAAAGACGCTTCGGGCGCAGATCAGGCAGGGGGTCAGGCTGGAAGATCAGGTAAGACTTTTACTGGAAACAGTGCATTACTGTCCGGCGGAGGAGATCGATGCCGTTGTCGGGATGATTGCAGCCAACGACAGCATGAATACCAAGCAGAAAAATAAGATACGCGCTGATTATTTCCTGAAGAATGAGCGGTATGCTCTGGCGCTGCAGGCCTATGAGGAACTGGCAGAGGAGCTGCAGGAAGATTTGAAAATGGAAAAGAATGAGCGAAATGGCAAAGATGAGAAAAATGATAAGCTGATGGCTTCCGTCTATTATAATATGGGCGTTATCTATGCGCACCTGTTTCTGTTTGGACAGGCAGGGGAATATTTTAAGATGGCTTATGAAAAGCAGGAGAAGNAGGAGTATCAGGTGGCATATCTTGCCATCCGGCGGATACTCGGACCGGATGCGGCGTATCTTAGGCTGANCGGANANAATGAGGAGTATTATCAGGCTTCCAGAGTGCTGGAGGACAGGATGGATAAGNCGGATAAAAATTGGAAGACATCGGATGAACATATGCGGTTTATGGAGATGCGGCGTCTGCGCGAAACGGGCAGCATAGAGGCATATACAAGACAGGTGGAGCAGATGAACAGCGCATGTAAAGAACGGTATAGAAATATGGTGATTGAATAAATTGGAAATGTTTTATAATTATCAGTGGTTTGGTAGAATTATTANAGAGGTATAAATTCNTGGGATTATTTAAAAAGATCAAAGAAAAATGGAATAGCTGGTATTATCACGATCTGGATGACGGGATAGAGGAGAATGAACAGGATTGGGATCCGGAAAAAGAAGAGGTCTATGTCGAGCTGCCTAAAGAGGAACAATTTTTTCTGGATTCGGATCAGAGAACGGTGTTTGTTCTGGAAGCTCTTGGACAGATGGCGGAAGCGAATAAACGCGGAGAACAGTATCAGGATGAATATGACGCGGTTACGGCGCTGCTGATGGATATGGAGGAGATCGATGGTCTTCCTCCGGATATCAAGGGCATGATTGTGGAACAAGCGCAGAAAGTAGTTATGCTGGAGGATGATCGGCGGAAGCTCTATCCCAAGACAAGCCGGCTTTCAGAGCAGACAGTCAGGAGGCTGGAACGTCTGGAAGCGGAGATACCGGATGGCATCAGAAAGATGCAGGAGGCGGAAGATTACCGCAGGCTGATCAAGCAGGATCTTCGTAAGCTGAGTGCGGACAAAAAGAGCTGTATCTACCAGAAGCATGAATATGCTTCTGCATTGGTGAATACACGGGGGATCGCGATGATCAGCGTGGTGACGATGATCATGTGCATGCTCTTTCTGCTGATTCTGCAGTTTAGCTTCAAGATGGATGTCCGTATCGGCTATATCATTGCCGGAGGCGTGGGAGCAGTAGCGCTGACCTTTTTGTACTTACGTCATATGGAAGCGGGGACGGAATCTAAGAAAGTACAGAAGAAGCTGAATAAGCTGATCACCCTGCAGAATACGGTGAAAATCCGGTATGTCAATAATACGAATCTTTTGTCTTATCTGTATATGAAATTTGGCGTGGAGGATTCGTCGGAGCTGGAAAAGCTGTGGGATGTTTTTGTGGAGGAGACGGGCGCCAGATTAAAAGACGAAAAACTCAGGGAAGATCTGGAGTATTATTATAATAAGCTGGCGGCTACGCTTCGACAGTACAGGATCAAGGATCCGGATATCTGGACACATCAGTGTCAGGCGCTGATCGACCGCAGGGAGATGGTAGAAGTCAGACATGCGCTGATCGCCAGAAGACAGAAGCTGCGGGAGCAGATCGAATATAATAATAACATTGAAAAAAAATCAAAATTGAAGATCGAGAAAGTGAAAGAACGATATCCGCAGTTTTCAAAGGAGATCGACCAGCTGGTCAACCAGTACAGACCGCGGTGAAGTTCCATGATGAAGCCACCGATGGAAATGGGACGCTAAAAGCCGCAGGGGTTTGACGGCATTGCAGGAAAAGATTGGAAATCAGGATTTGACAGATAGGGTAATAGAATATATACTTAGCATTGGAGTGTCTTTTTTGGAAAGATAAAATCGAAGTACGGATATTATGATGTCTTATTAAAAGATAAATCACAGAAAGGTAAGGGATGGATATGAAAAAATTGGAGCAGCTTTATGAAGGAAAGGCAAAGAAGGTATTTCTCACGGATGATCCGGATGTGCTGATCGTAGATTATAAGGATGACGCGACGGCATTTAACGGGGAGAAGAAGGGAACCATCGTCGGCAAGGGCGTGATCAATAACCGCATGACCAACCATGTATTCAAGCTTTTGGAGAAGGAAGGCGTGCCGACGCATTTTATTGAGGAGCTGAGCGAGCGTGAAACTGCCGTGAAGAAAGTGGAGATCGTGCCGTTGGAGGTCATCATCAGGAATGTGGCGGCAGGAAGCTTTTCCAAGAGGCTTGGCGTGCCGGAGGGCACCCCGTTTGAAGAGCCTACGGTGGAGTTTTCCTATAAGAATGATGAGCTGGGCGATCCGCTTATCAATGATTATTTTGCAAGGGCGCTGAATCTTGCAACATGGGAAGAGATCGAGACGATCAAGAAGTATGCATTTAAGGTCAATGAGGTTCTGAAGGCGTATTTTCTGCAGGCAGATATTAAGCTGATTGATTTTAAGATTGAGTTCGGACGTTATCATGGTGAGATTATTTTAGCAGATGAGACATCACCGGATACCTGCCGCCTGTGGGATGTGAATACCAACGAAAAACTGGATAAGGACCGTTTCCGCAGGGATCTCGGCAATGTGGAAGAAGCTTATAATGAGGTGTTTAAGAGATTGGGACTGGCGTAAGGAGTTTCGCAATTGCCTATTAAGAAAATAGAAAGCGAGGAGTACCATGGCAACAGATGTATATACCAGCCCGCTGTCAGAGCGATATGCAAGTAAGGAGATGCAGTATATCTTTTCACAGGATATGAAGTTCAGGACGTGGAGAAGGCTCTGGATCGCATTGGCGGAAACGGAGAAAGAACTGGGTCTGGATATCACGCAGGAGCAGATCGATGAGTTAAAGACGCATCAGGATGATATCAATTATGAAGACGCGAAAAAGCGGGAAAAGGAAGTCCGGCATGATGTGATGAGCCATGTCTATGCCTATGGACTGCAGTGCCCGAAGGCAAAGGGCATCATCCATCTGGGTGCAACGTCCTGCTATGTAGGCGACAATACGGATATCATTGTGATGAATGAGGCGCTGAAGCTGATCAAAAAGAAGCTTGTCTGTGTCATTGATGAGCTTTCCAAGTTCGCCGACCGCTACAAAAGCGTTCCGACGCTGGCATTTACACATTTTCAGCCGGCACAGCCCACAACAGTCGGAAAACGGGCGACGCTCTGGATGAATGAGTTTGTGATGGATCTTGAAGATCTGGAATATGTGCAGGGTACATTGAAACTTCTGGGGTCTAAGGGAACGACAGGAACCCAGGCGAGCTTTTTGGAATTATTTAACGGGGATCAGGAAACCATTGATAAGATCGATCCCATGATTGCCGAGAAGATGGGATTTGCGGCATGTTATCCGGTGTCCGGGCAGACGTATTCCCGTAAAGTGGATACCAGGGTGTGCAATATTCTTGCTGGGATTGCAGCAAGCGCACATAAGATGAGCAATGATATCAGGTTATTGCAGCACCTGAAGGAGGTAGAGGAGCCGTTTGAGAAGAGTCAGATCGGATCGTCGGCTATGGCGTATAAGCGTAATCCGATGCGTTCGGAAAGGATCGCGTCTTTGTCCAGATATGTGATGATCGATGCATTGAATCCTGCGATCACATCCGCAACACAGTGGTTTGAGCGGACGCTGGATGATTCGGCGAATAAGAGAATATCGATCCCGGAGGGATTTCTGGCGGCAGATGGCATACTGGATCTGTGTCTGAATGTCGTGGACGGACTTGTGGTCAATGAAAAGGTGATCGAGAAGCATCTGATGTCGGAGCTTCCGTTTATGGCAACGGAGAATATCATGATGGATGCCGTCAAAGCAGGCGGTGACAGGCAGGAGCTGCATGAGGAGATCAGGACCCTTTCCATGCAGGCAGGAGAGAACGTAAAGAAACGGGGACTGGACAATAATCTGTTGGAGCTGATTGCGGAGGATGATTGTTTCCCGCTTACCTTGGAGCAGTTAAAGGAATCCATGAAGCCGGAGCTCTATGTCGGACGTTCGGTGATTCAGGTGGAGAAATATCTCAGCGCTGTGATAGCGCCTATCCTTGATGCCCATAAGGAGCTGCTGGGTGCGAAAGCTGAGATTGTCGTATAAAGTATAGAACTATGGTATGAAATAAGGAGGCTTATTTATGGTAAAAGCAGTAGTCGGAGCTAATTGGGGAGATGAAGGAAAAGGCAAGATCACAGATATGCTGGCGGAGGATGCCGATATTATCGTCAGATTTCAGGGCGGTGCCAATGCGGGACACACCATTAAAAATAAATATGGTAAATTTGCCCTGCATACGCTGCCATCAGGTGTTTTTTATGACCATACCACCAGTGTGATCGGTAATGGCGTTGCGCTCAATATCCCAATCTTATTTCAGGAGGTACAGGAGATCGTTGAGAAGGGAGTGCCCAAGCCAAAGCTTCTGGTATCGGAGCGGGCGCAGATGGTGATGCCGTATCATATCCTGTTTGATCAGTATGAGGAAGAACGTCTTGCGGGAAAATCTTTCGGATCAACGAAGTCGGGAATTGCACCGTTTTATTCGGATAAATATGCAAAGATCGGATTTCAGGTATGTGAGCTTTTCGATGAGTCTGCTTTAAAGGAAAAGCTTGCAAGGGTGGCGGAGACAAAAAATGTCCTGCTGGAGCATCTTTACCACAAACCGCTTCTGAATGTAGATGAGCTGTATGAAACGCTGATGGAATATAAGAAGATGGTAGAGCCTTATGTATGCGATGTATCTGCATTTTTAGATAAGGCATTAAAGGAAGGAAAGACCGTTCTTTTGGAGGGGCAGCTGGGAACGCTGAAGGATACGGATCACGGCATCTATCCGATGGTCACTTCATCCAATACACTGGCGGCCTATGGTGCGGTTGGCGCAGGCATCCCGCCGTATGAGATTAAAGAGATCATTACGGTATGCAAAGCATATTCCTCTGCAGTCGGAGCGGGTGCTTTTGTATCGGAAATTTTCGGAGAAGAGGCAGATGAACTCAGACGCCGCGGCGGTGACGGCGGCGAGTACGGCGCAACCACCGGACGGCCCAGACGTATGGGGTGGTTTGACTGTGTGGCTTCCAAATACGGATGCCGTCTGCAGGGAACGACAGATGTGGCGTTTACAGTACTGGATGTCTTGGGATATCTGGATGAGATCCCGGTCTGCGTCGGATATGAAATGGATGGAGAGGTGACGACAGATTTCCCTGTGACGCATAAGCTGGAGAAAGCAAAGCCGGTGCTGAAGACGATGCCCGGATGGAAGACGGATATCACAGGTATCCGTAATTATGAAGAACTGCCGGAGAACTGCCGTAAATATGTGGAGTTTATCGAAGAGCAGATCGGCTATCCAATCACAATGGTCAGCAATGGACCGGGCAGGGAGGACATTATCTACAGAGAGAGTCAGTTCAAAAAATAAGATTGAAATATTATTTTTTGAACTGAAATTTGTGCTTGCGCCCAAATTTCCGGGTTGTGGAAAGGTATGGCAATTAATATGGAAGATAGGATGGAACAGTCCGCGGAGCTTGAACCTGAGGCAGAACAGCCGGCTCCCATAGCAGCAAAAAGGATCGCTGCGATGATCGGGGTTCTCCTTTTGCTGGCTCTTGTGGCGGCGACATTTGTTGTGGCGTGTATCGATTTTGACGGAAAGGAACGGATCTTTTCAGCGCTGCTGCTCTGCGATATTGTAATACCTGTATTTTTATGGGTGATCCTGCATTTTTTTCAGAAAAGCGGCAATTGAAAAATAAAATGAAATATTGGCAGTAAAGTATGGAATGGATATTATTGACATTGGCATATGGACTGATTAAAGGAGTCCGGGAGATCGTAAAAAAGAAATCCCTTCAGAAAAGTACCATTATGGAGGTACTTTTCTTTTATACCCTGTTTGGTTTTCTGATGCTGCTTCCCGATGTGAAAGAGGCGGCAGGAGTGCCGATGGAGCAGATGGGATGGATCGCATTGAAATCATTCGTCATTTTTCTGGCGTGGATCGCAAGCTTTCATGCGATTGAAAAGATCCAGATCAGCATATACGGGATCCTAGATCTTTCCAGAGTCCTTTTTGCTACACTGCTTGGTGTGATCGTCCTGCAGGAGACGCTTGAGAGCAATCAGATCTTAGGACTTCTGCTGGTAGCGGGAGGATTGCTGATGCTTAGGCTGAAAAAAGCGAAGGAACCGGAGCATACAGGGACGGTTTATGTACTGCTTGCCTTTGCTTCCTGCCTGCTCAATGCTTTGTCCGGATTGCTGGATAAGCTGATCACGAGAACTGTTGCTTCAGGGCAGCTGCAGTTCTGGTATATGCTTTTTCTGGTTGCGTTTTATGGGATCTATCTTCTGCTCAGTAGGACAAAGGTGCGTTGGAGGGAAGCGGTAAAAAATCATTGGATCTGGATCTTAAGTATTTTATTTATTGTGGCGGACAGGGCGCTGTTCATTGCCAACGCCATACCGGAATCCAGAGTTACGGTGATGACGCTTGTGAAGCAGTCGGGATGTATCGTGACGATCCTGGCAGGGAAATGGATTTTTCATGAGAAAAATATCGGGTATAAGCTGATCTGTGCCGCGGTGATCATTGCAGGGATAGTGCTCGGAGTGTGCTGAAATGAAATCGCATGGAGCGAAGCAGGCATTGTGAAACGACTGATTATAAATAGTTGTGAAATATAGTCTATATTGCAAAATGAAAGGGTGTCGGAAATAAAGTTTCGAAAACGCCTATATGGAATGAAGGAGAGATAATGATGCAGTTGGATGAGTTAAATGATAGACAAAGGGAAGCAGCCGTGCATGTGGACGGTCCGCTGCTGATCCTCGCGGGGGCGGGTTCCGGCAAGACGAAGACTATTACCCACAGGATCGCGTATCTGATCGAAGAAGAGAATGTGAATCCCTTTAATATCATGGCGATCACATTTACTAATAAAGCGGCGGGAGAGATGCGGGAGAGGATCGACAGGATCGTCGGATTTGGATCAGAAAGTATCTGGGTCATGACGTTTCATGCCACCTGTGTCCGGATCCTTAGAAGGTTCATCGATCAGATTGGATATGACAGGAATTTTACGATCTATGATACGGACGACAGCAAGAGCGTCATGAAAGCGGTATTTAAAAAACTGCAGATCGATCCGAAACAATATAAGGAAACGGCGGCGCTCAGGGAGATCTCCAATGCAAAGAATGAGCTTTTGGGGCCGGATGATTATGCCCTGCAGAATGCAGCCGATTTTGGGAAGAAGCGGTATATCGACGCATACCGCGAATATCAGGAGACGCTTAGAAAAAATAATGCGCTGGACTTTGATGACCTGATCCGTCTGACGGTCTATCTTCTGAGGGCGTGTCCGGAGGTGCTGGAGAATTATCAGCGCAGGTTCCGTTATATCATGGTGGATGAGTATCAGGATACGAATACGGCGCAGTTTATGCTGATCAAGCTGTTGACGGATACGCACAAGAATCTCTGCGTTGTGGGGGATGATGATCAGTCGATCTATAAATTCCGCGGAGCCAATATCAAAAATATTTTGAATTTTGAGAAGTATTATCCGGACGCAAAAGTAATCAAGCTGGAGCAGAATTACCGGAGTACGCAGAATATTTTAAATGCTGCCAATGCCGTGATCTCCAACAATGCGGGGAGAAAGCCGAAGAAGCTCTGGACTGCCCGCGAGGAGGATGTGCCGGTAAGGTTTCGGCAGTACGATAGTGGTATGGAAGAAGCGGGAGAGATCGTTGATGAGATCACCAGCCTGAAACGGCGGGGAGAATATGAGTATGGAGATTGTGCGATCCTGTACCGTACAAATGCACAGTCGAGAGCATTTGAAGAAGCATTTGTGTATCAGAGCGTTCCTTATCATATTGTGGGCGGAGTCAACTTCTATGCCAGAAAAGAGATCAAGGATGTGCTGGCATATCTGAAGACCATTGACAATGCCAAGGATGATCTGGCGGTACGCAGGATCATCAATATACCCAAACGCGGCATCGGGGCTGCGAGCATTACCAAAGTGCAGGAGTACGCAGACAGCAGGGGGATCAGCTTCTTTGATGCATGCACGGAAGCGGAGCAGATACCGGCATTGGGGAAAGCGGCGGAAAAGATCAGGAATTTCTCTCTGCTGATCAGGGTGTTTCGTACCCGTCTGGAGGACTCTGGTATTTTTGAGATTACACAGAAGCTGTTGGAGGATATCCGGTATATCGAAGAGATCAAGGCTGCCGATGAAGAAGATGCGGAGGATCGCATTGCCAATATTGATGAATTGCTGACAAAGATCCAGCTCTATGAGGATGAGAATCCGGAGGGAACGCTGAGTGAGTTTTTAGAAGAAGTGGCTCTGGTATCGGATCTGGATGCCGTGGAAGAGGGAGATTCACGGGTATTGCTGATGACGGTTCACAGCGCAAAGGGACTGGAATTTCCGGTAGTATTTCTAAGCGGCATGGAGGACGGCGTCTTTCCAAGTTATATGTCGATCAGCAGCGGCAATGAGGAGGATGTCGAGGAAGAGAGAAGACTTGCTTATGTGGCGATCACAAGGGCGAAGGATATTCTGGCGATCAGTTCCGCCAGATCACGGATGATCCGGGGGGAGACGCAGTACAATGCGGTCAGCCGCTTTGTAAAAGAGATCCCGCCGGAGTATCTGAAAGGAGAAGTGCCGATCCAGAGGGTACGGTGGGACGATATGCCCTCCCAGGGTTCCAAGGCAAGGGATCACTTCCGGGAGAATCCATATCGTGCCAACAGACCGGATGCCGGGAAAACATTTGTACCCAAGAAAATAGTGCTGTCAAAGGGTTCTGAGCTGGTCGGCGAGAAGCCGGATTATCAGGTGGGAGACAGGGTGGTACATATCAAATTCGGCGAGGGGACGGTGACCGCGATGGAACAGACACCGCGGGATGTCCAGGTGACAGTTGTATTTGATTCCGTCGGGCAGAAGATCATGTACGCAATGTTTGCAAAATTGAAAAAGATATAAAAAAGGGATAGTAAAATCATACAAAATGTGGTATGCTAAACATAGTTTAACTGAACTAGAAAGGTGGGTTATCTGATGAATAAACTTGAAGATGTGATCACAGCAGTAAAATTAAATGAGATCATGAAGAAAAAGGAAAAGGAAGAAGAGAAGAGCAATGCATTAAAGACATTCTTTCTTATCGTCGGTATTATTGCCGTTGTAGCTGCTGTTGTTTATGCTGTCTATCGTTTTATGACGCCGGATTATCTGGAAGATTTTGATGATGATTTCGACGATGATTTTGATGATGACTTCTTTGATGACGAGGATCTTGTAGAGGATGAGAGCAGTGATTCCGTTAAGATAGAGAAGGAAGAGGCTAAGGCTGAGGATAAGTAAGCTTCCGGACGGGTCTTTACCTGACAGATAATAGAATAAATTGGGATGCATGAGCATCCCTTTTTTGAGTTATGGGAGTGTGATTGCAGATAATGATGTTTATTATGGAATCAGGGTCGCTGAAGGCTGCCATAGAGAAATATTTTTAAAAAATGATTATTTGGCTTGTGGATATTCTTTCTGCGGCATGGATTAGCAGATGAGATCGTGTCTTATGACTTATGAAAAAACTGAGCTAAAAAAGTTCAGATGCATATTGTAAATTGCAGATGAGATAGTGTCAAATGAACTATGAAAAAAATCAGCTAAAGAAAAAGGCTCAGATGAACTTTGTAAATCGTAGATAAATGGAAAGGTATGAAAATGAAAAAAGGCGAAATTTACCAAGGAATTGTGTTAAGAATGGATTTTCCAAATAAAGGAATTGTCATTGTTGACGGAGTGAATGTTACGGTAAAAAATGCATTGCCGGGGCAGACGGTTTCTTTCCGCATCACCAAAAAGAGAAATGGACAGGCGGAAGGGAAGCTGTTGGAGGTAGTGGAGAAAGCACCCTGCGAGAAGGAATATTTATGCAGGTTAGAAGATGGCAGAGGGGAGCATGCAGCGGCAGGCTCTTCGGGACAGGGCGGTATCTGCAGATATGCGGGTATTTGCGGAGGCTGTCTGTATCAGGGATTCCCCTATGAGGAGCAGTTGAAGATCAAAGAGGGACAGGTGCTGAAGCTGCTGGGGGCGTATCTGGGCAGATTAAAAAGCGATCGGGAGGATATATTTAAAGAGACGGAAGTTTTATATGACGGGATCCTGCCAAGTCCTAAACAGTACGGCTATCGGAATAAGATGGAGTTTACCTTCGGGGATGAGACAAAGGACGGTCAGCTTAGTCTGGGCTTGCATAAGCGGGGCAGCTTTTATGATATCCTGACGGTTTCCGACTGCCTGATCATGGATGAGGATTACCGGAAAATACTTATGTTTACCAGAGACTATTTTGCCGAAAGAAATATCCCTTATTTCCATCGCATGAACCATACCGGATATCTGCGGCATCTTCTGGTGCGTAAGGCAGCAAGGACGGGAGAGATCCTTGTGGCGCTGGTAACGTCCACGCAGATGGAGGTGGATCTGGAGCCTTGGGTGGATGGAATCTTGGAGATGTTCGGGCAGGGCAGGGATGGGCGAAAGGATGCGCAAGATGCGGGTATTTCACAGAGAGATATTCTAAGAAAGAATCTTCAAAAAGGGAATATGCAAAATGCAGATATCCGGAATGAAGATATTCAGAATGTAGATATGCAAAGTGAAGATATCCAAAACGCAGATATCCGGAATGTAGATATCCAAAGGGGTAATATTCGGAGAACAGCTATCAAAGGGGAGGAAGATTGCTTACAGGGAAGAATCAAGGGAATCCTGCATATCGAAAATGATTCCTTGGCAGATGCAGTCAAATGTGACCGGCAGAATATCCTCTATGGAACGGATGCGATCTTGGAGGAGCTTTTGGGATTACGGTTTTCTATTTCCGCGTTCTCTTTTTTTCAGACGAACAGTCTTGGGGCAGAGGTCTTATATGAACTGGTGAGGGAATATGTACAGGGAAAGGAAGCAGGAAGCATTGTATATGATCTTTACAGCGGAACAGGTACGATCGCTCAGATGCTTGCCCCGGCGGCGAAGAAAGTGATCGGCGTGGAGATCGTGGAAGACGCAGTGGAAGCCGCGAAAAAAAATGCGGCAGGGAATGGATTAAGCAACTGCGAATTTTTAGCAGGAGACGTTTTGAAGGTATTGGATGAGATTACAGAAAGACCGGATTATATCATATTAGATCCGCCGCGGGACGGTATCCACCCTAAGGCACTGCAAAAAATCATCGGATACGGTGTGGAAAATATGGTCTATATCTCCTGCAAGCCGACCAGTCTGGCAAGGGATCTGGGACCATTGACAGAGGCGGGATATGAGATCAGGAGACTGGGAATGGTGGATATGTTTCCGGGGACGGGGAATGTGGAGACGGTTTGCTTGTTATCTAAGTCCCAAGCATAGCCATTGTATTGAGGGGGTACTGGAATAGCAGAAGATATTGCAGTAAAAAGTGCCACAGCCTGTGGCACAATTGGAGAGCAGGATGAATAGAGAAAAGACAAAGGTTTATACCTACTGAGTGGAGTGTTGAGGCAATCGAAAAATCTGTGCGGCCGCATATTATTAAGCAGGGTCAAGGGTGTCGGCTTGTTTCCGCATACGAACGCGGTTGATAAAATGGCATTTTCGAGTTATTGTCTAAACTTAATGTCGAGAATCATATTGTGTCAAGAAACAACCCTATTTGTTTTCTTAAGAATCTTGACAAACTATCAATTGATGCATATACTATCAATTGATTGTGGATATATTAAGGGAGGTGATTGGCATTTTTCTTAGTACACAATCGAAAAAAAGAGAAGTCATCGCTTTCCTGGAAGAATTAAAGGAACTTCTGGGAAAAGAGGATTTTAATCCAGACTCTGATCTTACGCTGATAAAAAAGAAAAAAACTAATGATGAGGAGTACTCTACACCATATACATTATTGGATTTAGACTATGATGCCGGGGATGTAGTAGAGCGGCTAAAAGAATTAACAGTTGCTGAACATTCTGAAACAAAAATTGACAAAGATAATTTGGATCCACCGTTGCTATTTGTATTTGGCAAAGATATTAACAGAAAGCTTGTCTATGTCAAGCTGAAGATCAAAGGAGGTCAAAAAAGACGCGTATTATGCGTGTCGTTCCATTATGCAAGGGATTCTATGAAATTTCCATATGCATAAGTGGAAAGGAAAGGAGGCAAACAATGGCGGCCAGCACATTGATTAGAAAGATTCATATGAATTGTCCATTATGTGACAAAACACATGAAATTGAAGAAAAAAAGCGCTTTGCAACTGTTACTCTGAAAGGAGATAAGGTGGTCTATGAAGAACGGTTTTATTTTTGTGCAAATGCTGATGATGAGGAAAATGAATTTGAAACTGGCTCTATGACAAATGAAAATCTCCTCAGTGCACGAAATGCATATCGAGCTAAGCATGGACTGCTTACTTCTGATGAGATTGTTGCGATAAGAGAGAGCTACGGATTATCTCAAGTAGATTTGGCAAGATTGCTCGGATGGGGAGAAGCTACGATTTCTAGATATGAGACCAAGGCAATCCAAGATGAAGCGTACGATACCATGTTGCGGTTGATAAAAGATAATCCTCTGCAAGCTTTAGAATTCCTAAAGAAAAATGCCGATAAATTTCCGGACCTTAAGAGGATTGAGGTAAGATCTAAAATTGTAGAGAAATTGGATTCGTACGGAAAGGAATATCTGACACGAAAAGCATTTGAAGGCGAGTATGCAAGTTTTGAAGAACCCTCTGATTCAAATGGATTTGTTTTGCTGAACATAGATAAGCTTGAGGCGGCTATTTCTTATATAGCGGAGAAAGTATCGAATCTATTTAAGGTTAAGTTGATGAAAATGCTTTGGTATGCTGATGCATTGTCTTATAAAGAGAATGGATACGCAATTACTGGATTGGTTTATCGACATAATGAAATGGGTGCACTTCCTATTGGGCATTATAGCCTTATGAATCTTGAGAATTTGAATGTTCATGAGGAGGTAAGCATCAATTATGACTCTATGCTTCATATTTATCCTAGTAAAGGTATGGACTATAGTGTGTTGAGCAATAAGGATATAACTGTTTTGGATGCCGTGATAAAGAAGTTTAAGAATTATAAGGCTCAAGAGATAGTTGACTATATGCATGAAGAAAAAGCGTATAAAGGAACAAATCCCGGAGAGATAATACCTTTTTCAATGGCGATAGAGATAAGGGATTTCTAAAATTTGACCGATTTTTTGTTATGTGGGGCGCTTACAGAGATGTGAGTGCCATGTGCAACCTGTCGCAGGGAATTGGGGAAAATGCAACAAATAATGCCACAGCAGAAATGATTATGACCATCCACGAGAAGGATCCGGAAGCTTAAAGCAGTGCTTTTCGTCCCTCCCCAAAATAATTATTGTTGAAAAGAGTATGAAGCCGCGTTATGATGAGAATGGGTATCTGATGATGGGCATGGAAGAATTCTTGCTGGATGCGGATAGTTTACTTATTTGACGACCTGATGTGAGCTTGATCTCATGGATTGATTTTTGAGAAATATTACAGAGCGAAACTGCAAATGGGAGGTTAGAAATGAACAGAAGAAACCTAAATGAGGTCATTCGCTTGAGTGATGAGCAGAAGAAACAGCTTGCCAGTGAGATAAAGGCATTTTATCTGGATGTCCGGGGGCAGGAGATTGGAATGATTGAGGAGCAGCAGCTCATATCATTATTTTGTGAGCATTTGGCGCCGATCATCTATAATAAAGCATTGGATGATGCCATGTATTGGTTAAAAGAACAAATGGGGAATGTTGAGGTTGATTATTGCCTGTTATATAAGGATATTTGATAAGTGCATGATGTCTATGGATACAGCCTCAATAAAATGCCGACGTTTGAGAAACAATCCGCTGGTATCAGCAGGATATATATGTTAAAATATGACAAAAAGAGGAGGGTTTATCATGCAGGAGGTTTATGAATTTTTAAAAAATTGCGGTACTTATTATCTGGCAACGGTAGAAGGCAGCCAGCCAAGAGTCCGCCCGTTCGGTACGATTGATTTGTTTGAGGAAAAGCTTTATATCCAGACCGGTAAGTCTAAAGAAGTATCGAAACAGATCGCCCAAAATCCCAAGGTTGAGATATGCGCTTTTGCAGATGGAAGATGGCTGCGTATTGCGTGCTCACTTGTAAGGGATGACCGTATAGAAGCAAAAGAACATATGCTTGATGCCTATCCGCATTTAAAGGGCATGTATTCCGCCACGGATGATAATACGGAAGTTCTGTATATGAAAGACGCTGCCGCTGTTTTTTCATCTTTTACGGAAGCGCCTAAAACCGTCCGATTCTGATGAGTGTTGTATATATCCTTCTGCAGTGGACATGGGGGATCTTGCAGAATCTGATAGGTCTTGGGATCTTTCTGTGGCATATCAAAAATCCGCATTTTTTTTACCATGGAGCGGTTGTAACGGAGTGGGCTTCCGACAATGTTAGTCTTGGGATGGGGATGTTTATTTTTATGCGCAAGACCCGCGAGGACGAAGATATCACGGAGCTTCCAAAGAGCGGCGATTATGTAAGGACGCTTGTCCATGAGTACGGTCATACGATTCAGTCTGTCATTCTGGGACCTCTTTATCCGCTGGCGATTTCCATTCCCTCGGGATTGTGGTGCAATCTTCCGCAGGCTGCCGATTACAGGAGAAAAAATAAGGTTTCCTATTATGATTTTTACCCCGAAAAATGGGCGGATCATTTGGGCGGAAAGATTTTGAAATATAAGATTTCTGATAAGCAGGCATGACGACATAAGCGAAGGGAAGGATAAAATAGGATTTTTTAAGAAAAAAACAAAAAGNGTGGNTAATGCGGGCAGTAATCCGAACAGCAGCTTTCAGCAGGTGTACACCGATANCAACCGCCGCTGGCAGGAGGCATACANAGCCAATCCGCGTGTTTATGAAAAGGAAGGCAAAATAGTTGTAGGCTTGGCGCTTACCGAAACTACCGATTCGCTGTTTCCGCTGGTTCCCGAAAAACAGTGGGCGATAAGCGGCAAAACGATAGATCTGTGGTTGATTTCCATGGTGAGCATTACAAAGGACAGCGTTCTCGGGGAAATAGAGTATCATGAGGCGATAAAAAGGCTTCAGCCGTATATCCTTGCACAACAAGACGGCTGGGCGTTTATCCGCGGACTGACGCTTGCGGAAATGGAAGCGCTGTTTGAGGGCTTGCCGAGGGATATCCTCAACAGGCTGTAAATTGATACATTTGCGATAACAGGGAATTGCAGATACATGCAGTTCCTTTTATTTTTCTTCAACGTAAATGTCAATTTTTAAGATTATAAATTTGAATAAACATGTAACCTTTTACCCTTTTTATACGTGTTAAAAGCATAGGAGGTGAAACACATGGACATCGAGACGAACATAAGAGAAGCGGTCATAAAATATAGCGATACACTTTACAAAGTCTGTATTGTTATACTATGCAACGAGCAGGACGCGCAGGATGCCATTCAGGATACCTTTTGCCGGTATCTGGAGAAGAAGCCGAAATTTCGTGATGAGGAGCATGAAAAGGCTTGGCTGATCCGGGTGGCTACCAATATCTGCCGTGATATGATACGCTTTAGGCTCCGGCACCCGAAGGTTGACATCGACGAAATGGAAAACATACTTGTGGCGCCGGAACAGGAAGAAACATTAAAAGAACTTTTCGCATTGCCGGTCAGGCAGAAAACAGTCATTTATCTGCACTATGTGGAGGGATATCATATAAAGGAAATAGCGGATATCCTCGGCATTACGGAAGGCGCGGTAAAAACGAGGCTGCTGCGGGGCAGGGAACAGATGCGGAATGCGGTCAGTATGGAAGGAGGCATATAACAGATGGATGGATTTGAGATAAAAGAAGCAATGGAACAGATACATATTTCGGAAGAAATGCAGGAGGAGATCATCAAAAACGTCCGGAAACAGATGAAATACAGAAACAGAAGATCGAAATACAGAAAAAAAATGGCGGCATCAGCGGCAGCGGTCACGCTGGCAGCACTTGCAATCGGCTTTCCGGTACGGGCATTTGTGGCAAATATCGTAAGGGAACGGATGGAGAATATGCCGGCGGAAGAGGTTGAGGGTATCGTCGTTATGATGCAGGAGCAGGATGCATATGCCGCTCAGAATGTTCCTTCTCAGGATGCATCAGCCGATCCCATTGCAACGGAAGATCCCGGCAGGGAGGAAGGACAGCAGACGACAGGTCTGGCGGATGGTTTCTCAAGGGAGTATTCCGACGAAGAAAAAGAACGCAGCCAAGCGCTCTGGCAGGCATATAAGGAGGGGACATTTCCCGAAAATGTCATAGCGCAGGTGGACAATGTGGAAGACGCGCCGGAAGGAACGCTCTGCTATATCAGATCTACGGGTGTTTTCTGGCTGCCGGATCAGGAGATGACGGATGAGGAGATTCTGGAGATCATTGATTTTCAGCATAAGATGAGCTATGCTGTCTCACAGACACCGGCAGCGCAGGAAGCGAGAGCTGAGGCGGAAGCAGAGAGAGAACGGCAGCGGGAAGCGATACAGGCCGCAGGCGGAATCAGTAAAGAGGAAGCAATAGAGATTGCAATGGAACAGATGGAGTCCGATCTTGGCGAGAGAGCGGAAGGAAAAGAAATATTGAGATATCAGGACGGTTCTGCGGCAGTGCCTATATTGGATATATCAGAGGAAACGGCTTATGAGCATAAGGGAGATCTGGCTTATTACGTAAATTTTTACAATGCAAGCGACCATACCGGTTATACATGTATCATTG
>WFLX010047157.1_pt1 | contig 35878 bp, 30 predicted proteins | sample 4967041 | NCBI WGS metagenome assembly WFLX01 (sample SAMN12857096, study PRJNA449069) | gut metagenome | isolation source: stool from male and female vole | host: Microtus ochrogaster | place: USA:Florida | collected 2017
ATCGATACCCAATTTTGAGGGTAATGAGCAAAAATATGTGAATGAGGCAGTTGCACAGGGATGGGTTTCTACAGGCGGCGCTTATGTTACAAAGTTGGAGGAGCAGGCAGCAGAATACCTGAAAGTAGAGAAGACTGCCGCTTGTCAGAGTGGTACGGCTGGGCTGCACCTTGCTTTGTTAGAGTGTGGGGTGATGCCGGGAGATATGGTCATTGTCCCTACATTGACCTTTATTGCAGCTGTGAACCCAGTGCGTTATCAGTTTGCGGAGCCCGTGTTTATGGACTGTGATGACAGCTTGTGCTTGGATCCAATCAAACTGCGCAGATTTTGTGAACAGGAATGTCATTTGGAGAAGGGATGCCTGATTCATAATGCCGATAACAAAAGAGTGAAGGCGGTAGTGATTGTTCATGTTTTTNGCAATCTGGCANACNTGGAATCCATNATGGANNTTGCNGANGNANTTCATNTCTANGTGNTGGAGGATGCCACAGNAGCATNGGGNAGTCATTANACAANCGNAAAGTATGCCGGAAAAATGGCAGGTACTATCGGAGATTTTGGCGCTTATTCTTTTAACGGCAACAAAATCATTACTACTGGCGGCGGAGGTATGGTTACGGCGAGGGAAGCAGAGCGAGTGGAGCATATGCAGTATCTTTCCACTCAGGCAAAGGATGATCCCCATTACTATATCCACAATGAAATCGGATATAATTACCGTATGACCAATGTACAGGCTGCGCTGGGAGTGGCGCAGATGGAAGAACTTCCGGAATTTATTGAGAGAAAGCATAGAAATCTGGAGTTATACAGAGAGTTGTTTGAGGGATTTCCCTTGGGTGATATTTTGGAATTCAGGGAGGGAACCTATTCCAATCAATGGTTTTATTCGCTGGAAATCAAGATGGACAGGCTTCAGGGAAGTTTGAGGGATGTGATTACAGCATTGCAGGAGAGAGGCGTTCAGACCAGAGCTATATGGGGCTTGATTCATGAACAGCTTCCCTATAAGGATTACATAGCCTATGAGATGGAGCGTGCACCCTATTACAGCAAATGCATTTTGAATTTCCCATGCAGTACCCAGCTTACGGAAGAGGAAATACGATATGCCGCAGAGCAGATGCAGGAGGTTTTGAACCAAATGGCAGCCTGTTGAGAAAAAGTATAAGCAATCTATCAAATATGGAAAGGGTATTATAAATTTTATGGATAAAATATTAGTGACAGGTGCGGACGGCTTTATTGGAAGTCATCTGACGGAAGAATTAGTAAAGAAAGGGTATCAGGTCAAGGCATTTGTCTTGTACAATTCCTTTAACACATGGGGCTGGCTGGATACGCTTCCTAAGGAAGTGCTGGATGAGATTGAGATTTTTCAGGGAGATGTGCGTGACCCCAATGGAGTAAAGGAAGCAATGAAGGGAGTGGATGCAGTCTTTCATTTGGCGGCTTTGATAGCCATTCCTTTCAGTTACCATTCTCCGGATACCTATGTGGATACCAATATCAAAGGTACGCTGAATGTCTTGCAGGCAGCCAGAGAGCTGAATACAAAGCGGGTGCTGGTGACATCCACTTCTGAGGTATATGGAACGGCGCAGTATGTTCCCATTGATGAAAAACACCCTTTTCAAGGGCAGTCCCCCTATTCGGCTACCAAAATCGGCGCCGACCGTCTTGCAGAGTCTTTTTATCGTTCCTTTAATCTGCCGGTGACCATTGTGCGGCCCTTTAACACTTATGGACCGAGACAGTCCGCAAGGGCGGTGATTCCTACCATTATCACACAATTATTAGCAGGAAAAGAGGAAATTAAGCTGGGTTCCCTCACCCCCACCAGAGACTTTAATTATGTGAAAGATACGGCAAACGGATTTATTGAAATCTATCGTTCGGATAAGACAGTGGGCGAAGAGATTAATATTGCCACACAGAAGGAAATTTCCATTGGGCAATTAGCAGAGGAGCTAATCAGACAGATTAATCCCAAGGCGAAAATCATCTGTGACGAGCAGAGACTGCGCCCCGAGAAAAGCGAAGTCAACAGACTGCTTGGATGCAATCAAAAGATTAAGGAATTGACGGCATGGGAGCCTCAGTATACTTTTGAACAGGGGCTTTCAGAAACCATAGAATTTTTAAGACATAATCTGGACAAGTATAAGGTGGACTTATACAATTTGTAACAGTTCAGAGCCAGGCAAATTGGACCGAAAATATGAGGAAAAAATATGACGATAAATGATTATATGGTTTCAGAAGAAACATCCCTCAGGGATACGATGCAGGTGATTGATAACAATTCTTCCGGTATTGCATTTGTCTGCAAGGACGGAGTGCTGCTTGCCACGGTGACGGATGGAGATGTGCGCAGAAGCCTGATGAAAGGTATGGATATCCATTCGCCTGTCAGGGAAATTGCCAATTATCATCCTATTTATCTTTATCAAAAGGTAGGTCACAAGGCAGTTGCCCTGATGAAAGAAAAACAGATTACGGTACTTCCTATAGTGGATGAGAAAAAACATATTGTTGATATTAGATTTTTGTTAAAAGATACCTTTCTTTTGGAGCAGAATCTGAAGACACCAGTGGTTATTATGGCGGGCGGAAAGGGGACACGCTTAAAGCCCTATACGGATATTTTGCCAAAGCCTCTGATTCCCGTTGGAGACAAGACCATTACAGAACATATTATGGAGCATTTTAATCGCTTTGGGTGCTTGGATTTTTATATGATTGTCAATTACAAAAAACAATTTATCAAGGCATATTTTTTGGAGTCCGATGCCCATATTCATTTTGTGGATGAGGAGCAGTTTCTGGGAACCGGGGGAGGAATTGCCCTTGTGGGGGAGGACATCAAGGAAACTTTCTTTCTCACGAACTGTGATATACTTTTGGAAGCTGATTATGGAGCGATCTTAAAGAAGCATAAGGAACAGCATAATCTGATTACGATTGTGTGTGCGGAGAAAAAGGTAGTGCTTCCCTATGGTACAGTGGAGTTAAATGAGGAGGGGAGCGTATTGGAATTCAGAGAAAAACCGGGCTTTCAATTTCATACCAACACAGGACTTTATGTGATTGAACCGGAATTTTTGAAAAAAATTCCGCCTAACACTTATATTAATATTACAGAGATTATTGAGAACTGCATCCGTGACGGGGAAAAGGTAGGAACCTATCTGGTGAATGAGGAAGATTGGATGGATATGGGGCAGTTAGAGGAATTGGAAAAGATGAGAACGAAAATGGGGCTGTGAAAATGAAATATTACGATATAAGAAGGAGACAAAGATGAAGGTTGTAGTGATAGGTCTTGGTTCCATGGGAAGAAGAAGAATACGGTTGTTGAAGCAGATGTACCCGGAATTGTCATTGGCAGGCGTTGACAGCAACGAGGAGAGAATGCAGAATGTATCACAGGAATTCGGAATCCTTTGTTATCCTGATTTGGAGCAGGCGGTCAATGCCGAAAGAGAAAAGGGAGAACCTTTTTTCTGTGCCATGGTATGCAGTTCTCCGTTATCCCATGCAGGGTTGATTCATCAATGTCTTACCTATGGTCTTCATGTATTTACAGAGATCAATCTTGTGTCAGATGGCTATCAGGAAAATATGGAATTGGCGAAAGAAAAGGGATGTAAGCTATTTTTATCCTCCACACCAATTTATCAGGCGGAAATGCGGCAGATAAGAGAGATTTTGGAGGATGAAACACAGAATGCCAAGAGACCGGTAAATTATATTTACCATGTAGGACAATATCTGCCGGATTGGCATCCTTGGGAACAATATCATCAATTTTTTGTGGGACAGAAAAGAACCAATGGATGCAGGGAGATTCTGGCAATTGAGCTGCCATGGATGACAAAAGCATTTGGCCCAATAGTGGAAATACATTCATTTAAAAATAAAACTACAGATTTGCAGATAGATTATCCGGATAATTATTTTATACATCTGACACATGAAAACGGCACAAGAGGCGTCTTTGCGGTGGATGTGGTCTGTAGGGAGGCAGTCCGGTATCTGGAGATTTATAACGAGAATATCTATATAGATTGGAAGGGAACGCCTGATTCCCTGCGCAAAAAAAATATGGAAACAAAAGAGCTTGAAAAGATTTTGGAAAAAGAAGATTATGAGAGGCAGGAAGGCTATAATGCTTTAATTAATGAATATGCTTATATTCATGAGCTGGAGGCATTCTTTGCCTATCTGAATGAGGATAAAATGCCCGAGTATGGTTTTGAAGAAGACTTTCATCTGTTACAGCAGATTGATAAAATGGAAGAATAAAGAAAGGATTTGAAGACCATGAAGATTTGCATGATTGGATTAGGTTCCATTGGAAAAAGACATATCAAAAATATCAGCCAGCTTTTGGAAGAACGCAAAACGGCATACACTATTGATGCCCTGCGCAGCAGTGGGAAAAAGCTTCCGGAAGAAATAGAGGGATTATTGAATAAAGAGTATTTTTCCTACGAAGAGCTGCCAGAGGATTATGATGTAGTTTTTATCACAAACCCCACAAGTGAACATTATACTGCCATAACACAGCTTGCTAAAAAGACAAGAGCCATGTTTATTGAGAAACCGTTGTTTTCGCAATCGGATACAGAAGTTCCCGAGTTACCGCCGGATGGAATCTATTATGTGGCTTGTCCCCTAAGACATCAGGCAGTGATTCAATATGTAAAGGAGGAACTTGACAAGGGAGAAGAGGTATTTGCAGCAAGAGCCATTTCCTCCTCTTATCTGCCGGAATGGAGAAAGGGAGTGGATTACAGAACGACCTATAGTGCCAACAGGAACCTGGGCGGCGGTGTAACTCTAGATTTAATTCATGAGTGGGATTACCTGACTTATCTGTTTGGAATGCCTAAGGAGCTGATGCATCTGGAAGGGCATTATTCTAACTTGGAGACAGATTGCGAGGATGCATCACTTTATATGGCAGATTATGGAAATTTGACCATAGAAGTTCATTTGGACTACTATGGGCGGTTTACGGAGCGCAGATTGGAACTCTACTGCAGGGAATACCGTATGGATGTGGATTTGATACAAAATACAGTGGCTTACAGGAGTATGGATCCCGATAAAAACAGATTGATTACATTTCCGCAGGAGGATATTCATCTCAATGAAATTAATTATTTTTTAGATTTGCTGGAAGGGAAAAAAGAGAATATGAATACAGTGTCCCGTGCGAAAGATGTGTTGGATTTAGTGCTGCAAAAATGATAATGTTAAGATAAGGAGAGAAAAGAGAGCATATATGAATATACTATTTACTATTTGTGCAAGAGCAGGCTCCAAGGGAGTGAAAAGTAAGAATACAAGGTTGTTTTGCGGTTATCCATTGGTCTATTATACTTTGTCGGCATATCAGCTTTTTGCAGAAAAGTATGGAAGAGAATATGGCAGGATTCAACTTGCGGTGAATACGGATAGTGATGCGCTTATTGAGCAGATGGAACAATCGGGAATTGATTACATACGTATTCCCAGAAAAAACGATTTGGCAGGGGATCGGGTCGCAAAAATTGATGTAATCCGTGATACGCTGCTTCAAATGGAGGAAAAAGAAGCTATTATTTATGAAACTGTTCTGGATTTGGATCTGACGTCACCTTTGCGTACCGTAAATGATATCAAAGGGACTTTGGAGGCACTTTGGCAGAGAACGGATGCCGATATTTCATATAGTGTGACAGAGTCCAGACGCTCTCCCTATTTTAATATAGTTTGCGAAAAGGAGAACGGATTTTTCAACACGGTGATTCCAAGTGGTTTTGTGGCAAGGCAGCAAGCCCCCGCCTGTTATGACATGAATGCTTCCATTTATGCATATGGGAGAGAGTATTTATTGTCAGGAAGAGGTGATGAGGAGTGCAGTGCGGTCATTTGGAAAATGGAAGACAGGGCAGTGCTGGACATTGACAGTGAAGACGATTATGAACTGATGGGTCTGTTGGAAGCGCATTATGTAAAGCAGGATGCGCAACTGCGGGAAGTAAGTGAAAACAGAGCAAAACTAAGACGGTAGACAAAATATGTGGCATCATATATAATTATATCTGTGAATTCTTGATAAAGAATGGTGGAACACGATGAAAAAGATTTGTTTCGTTACAGCGGCAAGGTCGGAATATGGTCTTTTAAAGTGGCTGATGAAGGAAGTAGACAACTCAAAAAAATTTCAATTGCAATTAGTGGTGACGGGTGGTCATCTCTTGGAAGAGCAGGGACATACCATTGATCAAATCAAGGAGGACGGGTTTAGGATAGATGCAGAGGTCGATGTTCGGTTGGATTTGACAACAAAGGAATCTATTGCTGCATCTATGGGCAGAATGGCTGAAGGTATGGCGCATCTGTTTGCTGAAATAGAGCCGGATTATATGGTTGTGCTTGGAGACAGATATGAGTTGCTGCCTATCTGCAATACCGCATTTGTGATGAACATACCCATCATACATTTGTCTGGTGGGGATGTAACAGTAGGTGCGATAGATAATGGTATTCGTAATGCAGTAACGATGCTTGCTTCATATCNTTTNCCGGGAACGGAGGANANTGCAGCGAANATATGTCGTATGNCAGNTAATGATGCNAATGTATGGNCTGTTGGAGAACNCGGATTGGATGCATTTAACAGAGAGGAACTTTTAAACAGAGCTGACTTGGCAAAGGATTTAAACCTTGATGAAAGCAAGGATTGGGTCTTGTTGACATACCATTCAGAGACTAGAGAGTCTTTGGAGTATAATTTGAGTGTTATCAAGAACACCCTTGAGTTATTAATGGAAATTCCGGATATTTGCATTATAGCAACCTATGCAAATGGTGACTGCGGAGGAAGACAGATAAATAATTATCTTGAAGAGCAAGGCGGTAAGATGTCGGGAAGATTGAGGGTCGTTCCATCTCTGGGTACACAAAGATATTTGAGTGTTATGAAGCAAGTTCGGTTTATTATAGGCAATTCAAGTAGTGGTATTACCGAAGCTCCGTCATTAGGAAAAGCGGTTATCAATATTGGCGACAGGCAAAAAGGGAGGCATTTGTGCAGCAATGTTACACAATGCGGCGCAGATCGTAACGCAATAAAACATGCAATAGATACGGTAATGAAATCATCGGCAGATATGTCTGATACCCGTTATTGGGGAGACGGACATACTGCTGAGAAGATAATAGCAATTTTTGAAAAGATACTTTTATAGGAGGTCAACATGAAAAAATCAATGAGTGATGAATGGGAAAAAGTTCACCATGACAGAGAATGGGGGAAGTATCCAAGCGAGCCTGTTATTCGGTTTGTTGCTCGGAATTACTATAAATTAGACAGAAANNATGTAAAAATTCTTGATTTTGGGTGNGGNCAGGGAGCATGTACTTGGTATCTGNCGAGAGAAGGATTTGATACTTATGCCTTTGATGGTTNTTTATCTGCGGTACAAAAGGCAANACAGGTATTGGAGAAAAATAACTTAACAGCACATGTGGAAGTNATGNATGGAGCAAATATTTCTTATTCTGAGGACTTCTNTGATGCAGTNATTGATGGTGCGTGTATAGGACATAACAGAATTGAAGATATCAGACAGATGTATTCAAATATCTATAAGATTTTGAAAAAGGGGGGACAGTTGTTCTCAACTTTCTTCACGACACAAACAACCGGATTTGGAACAGNNGAATATATAGAAAAGAATACTTATAAANGGTTGACAAGTGGTCATCTTCAAGGNTACGGAATAGTGNATTTTTGGGAAGAAGGAGAACTTAGAGAAGTGGTTCAGTCGAGTGGGTTTAAGAATATTCAAATTGAAAAGTTTATGTATACAGATGCGGGAGATGTGATTGACATGTTTATTCTTACAGCTGTCAAAGATTGATTTGGGATTGGGCGAAATGTGAGGGACTATGGCAGAGATTGAAATAGTGACGAATAAGGCGGAGTGGGTTGCCGCTTTGAAAAGGTATGGCATTAGTGATGTTTATTTTCAATATGAGTATGTGAAGCCGATGGCAGATCATTTAAATGCCAAACCAATACTTATAAATTATAAAACTCTTGACGGAGGATTTGTTTATTGTCTATTAATAATGGATATTGCAACAGATTCTAAATTTGAAGGATTAATCCCATCAGGAGTATATTTTGATGTGGAGACACCTTATGGATATGGGGGTCCATGTTTTTATGGAAATATGTCGTTTGGACAAAGCGAAATAGAAGAATGCCGCGCCATAATAAATGATGCTTTGNAATCATATGGTGTTATTTCTCAATTTATACGTTTCTATCCCATAATGTTTNTAGACGGTAAAAGCACCATAATAACCGATAAANTTGGCACATATAAAAATACTGNTNATATGGATTTGTCAAGTCAAGAGATTATAATGTCCAATATGGATNCAAAGTATAGGGGAGANATTAGGAAAGCAAGGGAAGTCGGAGTCGTTATTGAACATGATAAGGGGGAACAGATTGAAGAATTTATTCGACTTTATGACATGACTATGAAGAAGCATGATGCTGAGGATATGTATTTCTTTGGAAGAGACTATTATGACACATTAATGCAGGACTTTTATAATAATTTCGAGGTATTTTATGCCCGCATGGATGGTAAAGTAGTGGGTGCATCCATATTTCTGTATGACAAGGATTATATGCATTTTCATTTGAGCGGGCGCGATATTGATGCACCTAATATTTCATTTGAGAAGCTGTTAATGCTTGAGGCGGCTTTATGGGGAGCGAAAAATGGGATGAAGAAGCTGCATTTGGGAGGTGGTTTGTCCAACGAGGATTCGCTGTTCCAATATAAAAAGAAATTTAATCGGTCGGGAATTCTGCCTTTTTATATTGGGCGCAGCATTATTGACAAGGATAAGTATGAGGAATTAATGAAGATTAGAGCGGAAGCTGACGATTCCTTTGATTCGGAAAACGGATTTTATATACAGTATCGTTTTTANGGTTTACTTTGATATNTTGTAGATGCAGAATAANGGAANGNCAATAGAGGAATATGTTGTACAACCCCCAAAAAGACAGATGTATAGTTATAGCCGAAGCAGGAGTAAATCATAATGGACGCTTGGACCTTTCTCTGCAACTGTGTGATGCCGCAAAGGAAGCCGGAGCGGATGTTGTCAAATTTCAAACTTGGAATACGGACAAACTGATTACAAAGACTGTAGAAATGGCTGACTATCAGGAGAAGAATGTAGGCGTACATGAATCACAATACGATATGCTGAAACGATTGGAACTTTCCTACGATGATTTCAGAAAGGTCAAGGCTCATTGTGATGAAATAGGAATTCTGTTTGCATCCACAGCAGATGAATCGGATAGCTTGGATTTCCTTGTAGACTTAGGAATTCCTTTCATAAAAATAGGATCCGGCGATATCGGAAATGTGCAATTTTTGCGCTATATCGGAGGAAAGAAGCTGCCAGTAATATTAAGTACAGGAATGAGTTCTTTAGCTGATGTGGATATTTCTGTTTCTGCTTTGCGTGAAGGCGGAGCGAATGACATTACGCTCCTGCACTGTACGACAAACTATCCGTGTCCATTAGAAGAAGTCAATCTGAACGCAATGTTGACTTTGCGGAATGCTTTTCACCTGCCTGTAGGATATTCGGATCATACAGTAGGGACAGAAGTGTCTGTTTCTGCCGTTTCGCTTGGAGCAAGAGTGATTGAGAAACATTTCACATTGGATAGAAATATGGAAGGACCGGATCATCTGGCCAGCACAGAGCCTGAAGAGTTCAAAAAGATGGTTCAACAGATACGGAACATTGAGAGAGCTATGGGTGACGGCAGAAAGCAGATGACTTTTTCGGAGAGAGCTATTAAGACCGTGGTTACAAAGAGGATAGTAGCCAAACATCCTATTTCACGGGGGGAAGTTTTCACCGAAGGCAATATTTGTGTGAAGAGAAGTGCAGAGGGAGAACTTGCATCACAGTGGGATATGATTATCGGCGCAAAGTCGTCAAGGGACTACGAGGCCGATCAGGGGATTGTTCTTTGGTAAAATGTGAAGATGATGGTAGGTAGGAGCAGAGATGAAAAAAGTCAGCATTATTATTCCGACCTATAACAGGAGTGCCAAACTGAAAAAATCTATAGAGAGCGTCTTGCAGCAAAGTTATACGAACTTTGAACTTCTCATTGTGGACGATGCCTCTACAGATGATACACAGGAAATGGTGGAAGCAATATCGGATAAGCGCATTCGATATATAAAGCAGACAGTGAACGGAGGGGCATCTGCAGCCCGTAATGAAGGGGTCAGGCAGGCGGATGCTCCACTAATAGCTTTTCAGGACAGTGATGATATCTGGAAACCGGAAAAGTTGGAAAAACAGATGGCATATTGGCAGGAACATCCCGAGTATGCCATGATTTATTGTGCATATAAAAAGTATATAGACGGACAGGAGATTGTGGTGCCAAACGCTAGCTGGCATGGAAGTCTGGAAGGAAAACTTTTTTCATGGCTTGCACAGCGCAATTCCATAGGGGCGCNTACTATGCTGGTGAANCGGGAATGTTTTCTGGAAGCGGGAGGTTTTNNTACGGGTTTAAGGGCTTTGGAAGATTGGGATTTTGCACTTCGATTTTCCATAAAATATGCTATCGGGTATGTGGATGAACCTTTGGTGGATTCTTATGATTCATTGGGTGGCGTTTCTTCTGGTGTCAGCGCTTATTATGAGAGCAGATGCAGAATGATAGGCAGATATAAGGAGAAGATGATTGCGGAGGGTGTATTTGATTTTGTTGTGAATGATTTGTTCCAAAGGGCGGAGCAGAGAGGCGCTTTGGAAGAGGTAAAGGGGCTGCTGATGCTGTGCCTCAGCGGCGCTGTGTAAAGCGTGAAAACATCGAACTGTCAGGCAGACAGGGTAGGGGGGCAATGTGAAAGAATTAGTAAAGGATACAACAGAACGAAAATTAGGAAAAAAGAGCCACAAATGCAGATTGTGCAAGGCAGAGGGGATGTTTGAGTCCTATCTGGTAAGAGAGATGATGCAGAATACAGGAGAAGAATTTGAGTATTTCGTATGCGGAGAATGTGGTTGTCTTCAGATTGCCGAGATACCCTCAAACATTGGAAAATATTACGGAAGGGACTACTATAGTTTTGCTCAGGAAGAATATCCGAATATTAAATATGAAACACCAATAAAGAGAAAAGATAAAATTTTGGATGTGGGCTGTGGAAGCGGAGTATGGCTGTTTCGGAAAGCCTTGGCAGGATGGGGGAATCTGCATGGATGTGACCCTTTTCTGGAAAGAGATATGCATTATGGAGACAGGGTACATATCAAAAAATGCTCCATCCATGAAATGGAGGGAGAGGCTTCCTATGATGAAGTCAGGATGAGTGATGTCTTTGAACACATGGCAGATCCGATAGAGGCGTTGCAGAGTGCAGCAAGGCTATTAAAGCCGGGAGCAGTGTTAGCCATGGATATTCCTGTTTTTCCCAACATTGCATTTGATATGTTTGGAGCGTATTGGTTTCAGATTGATGCACCAAGACATTTCTTTCTGCACTCGAAAAAGAGTCTGGAATATCTGGAGAAGCAGAGCGGATTAAAGATTATTAAAATAGAATTTGATTCGGATTATTCCCAGATTTTCAGGAGCTTCTTTTATTCTATGGGGATTCCCTTTTATGAAATAACACCGGAGATGGTTTCCCAATATNTGGATGAGGAANNGAAGCAGAATATGATGAAGACCACATGGCAGTGTAATCGGGCGNAATATNGCGATCATGCCAAAATATATTGGATGCATAAGGATGTAGCAGAAAGTATGCAGCATACCGATAGCATGCAACATATTGGTAGTATGTGGGAAGACAGGATTCAATATGCTAAAGAGACAGAATATGTGGATAAGAACATAACGGTGAAGGTGTGAGATTTTCTAAAATGCATTGATCGTTTGAGCGGCTGAAGCGGCTTATTTAAAGGTTAGAAAATTCATAGAACAGGTGTATATATGGGCGGAAACAAAAGTACAATCGGAGCAGTCTGTTTTGTGGAGGAGAGTATCCAGCGGGAGCTTTCCTTTGAGGAAATACTGTTGGACGAAACCTTAATGCAAGGACACATCTGGATTTTAAAGGAAGCCCTGCGATATGTAGGAGGCATCAATTACCGATTGGGTGCAAAACGCAGTTATGAGCTGCTGATCCGGATTGCTAAAGAATACACGGTTTTACAGTTGGGGCTGGAAAACAGGCAGAACTGCGTGTCTATGGGGCAGGCCTGGCTTTATCTGGAGCCGGAAAATCAGAATTTTGAAGACCCGAATCCTGATGAAGAGTATGAAAACTTTATTCAAGCATTAAGGACGGACTGCTATCTCATAGGCAGATATAAATCGGAATTGCTTGAGCTGGGATGTTTTGATGAGGCTGTGCTTGGAGTCGTGAAGCAAGGGGGAGAAGGCATTACCAAATATTTGGAGGGAATGCTTTCCTCCTCGGATGATTTTTACCACATTTACGACTGTACACAGCCTATTTTAATTTATCGGGGGAGCGATTTGTGCTATAGCATTCTGGATACCTTTGCCCGATATATGGGGGATGCCTTGGAGGCATTGGGACAGAAGGTAGAATATTTTGATGTTTCCACACAGCCCATAGAGGCATTGGCGGCCTATATGAAGAGAAGGTATAAGGCAGTGATTGGGATGCAGACCGATATGTTTTCTCTAAAGTGGCAGGACGGAAGATTTGCTCATGATGGAATAGCTGCTCCCAAGTATCAGTTTGTGTTTGACCATCCCATCCGGATGATAGAACATTTACAGAAGGTGCCCCGAAACTTGTGCATATTGGTGCCGGATGGAAACTATCAAAAATTTATTGAGGAATATTACGGACATCCGTCCAGATTCCACCCTCCCGGAGGGAGGGTTGCCCCCGGAGGGAGTATCTATACCCAAAAGGAATATGAGCTTGTTTTTTTGGGAAGTTATTATGATGGCCCTATAGGCGACTTGCAGGCAGTCAGGAGTATGGATAAAAAGAGAGCTTATTTTGTGAACAGATATATTTTGTATATGCGCAGGGACTTAAGAATGACTCCGGAGGAAGCATTAAAAAGAACCTTGGCAGATTATGGGATTGCCTGTGACAAAGAAGAATTTAAGCAGATTATGCATCGGGAACGCTGGGTAACTTATTGTCTATCTTACCATTATCGAAATAAAGTGATTTGGCGCTTGTTGAATGAGGGGATTTNCATCCATGTGTTCGGTGATACTTNNAAGCAAAGTCCTANGTGNGGACATCCACTTCTTNTTTGGCATGAGGCTAGTGATGNGAGAAGAGGCGTTAGAGGTCTATGCAAAGGCAAAGATGTCCTTAAATATTATGACATGGCATAAGGACGGATTTACGGAGCGGATTGCCAATGCCATGCTGCAAAAATCCGTGGTGGTCACAGACCGTACCACTTATCTGGAAGAGAATTTTGAGAATGGCAGAGAGCTTCTCATGTTTGATTTGGGACATTTGGAGGAATTGCCCGGACAGATTAAAGAACTGCTTTCAAATGAAGAAAAAAGGGCGCAGATAGCGGAATGCGCCTATCGAAAAGCCCTGAAATACCATACCTGGGATGCAAGGGCAAAGACATTGTTACAGTGGATTGAGGAAGACTGATTTTAACATTGCAGTATATAATCTAATNGGAGNGAATAACTANGAACCACNCGAAAGAATTATTATTGAAACTGAAANCCGCAATTTTAAGCGGCAGGTTATCTGTAGAAAATATTCCTATTGAGGATATAGAGCAGTGTGTAGCTATGGAGATAGAGGTAAACAAAAGTACTTTTACTATGGAGCAGTATTCTGAGGTGATGGAAAGTTTTCATACATTGTGTGACGGAATCTCGGACACAGAGAGGGATCAAAGTCGGATATTATTGTGGATGGATGCTTTGATTNTCTGTGTGGATATGATATCACCCATGGTATACGCCTTGGCCAATGGCGAATATTGGCGATACAAGTATCGTGACAGAATAAATGATCCAGAAATCAAGGAGATTATAGACTATATAGAAAAAGAACAGCAAATTGATATTTTTAATTATGCTTTTGCAAAGGAATATGATGCTCTGCCTGTAGAAATTGTTCTGGATGAGGACAGTCAAATGCGATATGTGCCTTATAAAGGCAGGAAACTATTTTTTCCTAGAAATTGGGATGAGCAGAGAATTGCAAATTACTATTGTTCGATTGCAAGAGAGCAGGATGAACGTTCTCCTCACTGCTATGCTGGTACTGCTATTGGGGCAGTGGCTGAAGGCGATGTGGTAGTGGATGCAGGCGCAGCAGAGGGAATTTTTGCATTGGATGTTATTGACAGAGCAAGGAAAATTTATCTGGTGGAGTCGGACAGAGAGTGGCTTGAGGCATTGGAGCAGACTTTTCGTGAAGAGAGGGAGAAGGTTCAGATTATTTGTGGTTTCTTAGACTGTGTGCATCAAGGAGATCATGTGAGCATCGATGGCTTATTTGAGCAGGAAGAGATTAATTTTATTAAGATGGACATTGAGGGCTTTGAAAAACCTGCTTTGCAAGGGGCGGTCAGAACGCTGCAAACGAGTAAAAATATGAGATGTGCTATTTGTGCTTATCATTGCAGGGAAGACGAGGAATGGATTCGCAATATGTTGGAAGGGTATGGCTTTGAAACAGAGACCTCCAGGGGATATATGTGGATAGATGAATCCTTGGAATCATATTTGAATGCGGAGCTTCGCCGGGGGCTTATATTTGGCAGGAAAGTAGCGTGAAGCAAGAATGGATAATAGAATGGATTACGCTATAAACGAGAACAGTCCCTTGTTTGAGATTGCATTTATTATTTGTACCAATGACGAGGATTACATGGATGAATGTNGATTTTATATAGAACAGTTAGATGTACCCGCTGGGGGNGTAGTGACACTTCTAACGGTACAGGAAGCTAAAAGTATGGCTTCCGGATATAATGAAGCTATGAAATCTTCTAGTGCACGGTATAAGGTATATCTTCATCAGGATGTATTTATTGTCAACAAGAATTTTATATATGATATTTTAGCTTGCTTTCAGAGCGATCAGTCCTTGGGAATGCTTGGAGTTGTTGGAGTAGAACATNTACTCAATAATGCNGATGCATNGGAAAGTNTGGATGTAGGCAGATGTTATACGGTTGGAANATTTTCAGGTCTGGGAAATNTTGCTGTTACATTGGAGAGAAGCAATCCCTCAGATATCTTTGGAGAGGTTGAATTTATTGATGGAATGTTGATGGCAACCGCATATGATCAAGATTGGGACGAGCGGATTGGCGGATTCCATTTTTATGATGTGGCACAGAGTATTCATTTTAGAAAACAGGGATACAAGGTGGCAATAGCAAGACAGGATGATATCTGGTGTATACATGATTCCGGTCCTCTTAATTTTGAAACCTACAATATAAACAAGAAGAAATTTTTGGAATTATATACGGAATATGGCTATAAAAATGAAGATAAGCAGAGTGCCACTAAAATATATGAATTGTGCGATACTATAGTTTCGTCTTTAAAATCGTTATTTGCTCAGGAGAACTATTCGAAAATTCATGATGTTTTAAAAGAAGTTGACAATGCCATATACTTTAATCCAGATCTTTTGATTATGCATTATGTAATGGAAATCCGTATGTTGGAAAAGATGATGGGAATAGATTTATTTGTGAATATGGAATTTACAGATAATGTCTATAAATGTTTGAAGAAAAAATATTTGAAGCTTAAATGGACTTTGATGAGGGTGGCATTTGCATATGAATCGGCGGAATATGTAGCTGATATGATTGTAACTGAAAGGTATTCCTTAGCGGCCGTAATAGTGGTTATGTTACATAATATTCCACAGGAAAACATGCATATCTCAGATGCAATAGGTGAAAATCTGGAAAAAAGAGGATTTATAAAAAGCGATGAATGGAAAAAATATATATTCACGATAAAAGAGTATGAGAGAGAAAATGCACCATCGGCTGAAGATTTATAATTTTTGATGGCGGTTAAAAAATAAAAATATAGAGGTTGGCGATTTTTCTTATGGAGTTCCCATTGTGCGTATAGAGGATGAAGGGACAAAACTCATAATAGGAAAATTCTGCTCCATTGCTTCCAATGTTACAATTATGTTAGGCGGGGAGCATCGTGTAGATTGGTTCAGATTCAAAAATCATGTCCGGCGTAACAATAGCAGACGGCTGCATTATCGGCGTAAATTCTCTGGTAACGAAGAGTGTGTTAGAACCTTATACTATTGTTGCAGTAATTCTGCTATTACAGAGTAGTGGCATAGATGGATTATGGAAATATTATAAAGAACATGTGAAGCAAAATCTGTAATACAATTTGTGGAAGTGTTAAAATTTGACGGTTGAAAAATGGGTTTTCATGCTGTATAATGTACTTAACAGGACAGTCGGAAGGTGAGTGCAGGTCACCTGAACCGGCGAATTGTAAAACTAGATTTTTAGAAATAGTCGTCCAATCATACCGGTGAACAGGACGGCTATTTCTTATTTTTCAGATTCAGAATTGCAACTGACATCATTTTCTATTATAATAAGCTACAAAGTTATATTTGAATTATTAGCTGGCAGAGGAGGACAATCATGATTGAATTATTAAATGGAGGCGCTTATCTGGTAAACGGGGAAGAACTGATTCCCGATAATGCCGAGGCGCAGGCAGCCGTTAAGGCAAAGACAGGAAAAGATATCACAAAGGGGGAGGCTTTAAAAAATACCATTGCCTATGGTATTTTGCAGGAGCATAATACTTCAGGCAGTGCGGAAAAGCTGAAAATTCGTTTTGATAAGCTGACAAGTCATGACATTACATTTGTGGGAATTATCCAGACTGCAAGAGCGTCAGGGCTTGAGAAATTTCCCATGCCTTATGTGCTGACTAACTGTCACAATTCCCTGTGTGCAGTGGGCGGTACCATCAATGAGGATGACCATATGTTTGGACTGACTTGTGCCAAGAAGTACGGCGGAGTCTATGTGCCTCCTCATCAGGCAGTCATTCATCAATATGCAAGAGAGATGCTGGCAGGGGGCGGCGCAATGATTCTGGGCTCCGATTCCNACACCNGCTATGGCGCTCTTGGNACTNTGGCTGTGGGCGAAGGNGGTCNCGAATTGGTAAAGNAGCTTNTAAACNAGACCTATGACATTAATATGNCGGAAGTAGTGGGAGTATATTTAAAGGGCGCTCCCGTAAAGGGCGTGGGTCCTCAGGATGTGGCTCTTGCCATTATCGGCGCAGTATTTAAGAGCGGCTATGTAAAGAATAAAGTAATGGAGTTTGTGGGTCCGGGAGTGGATTCCTTAAGCGCTGATTTCAGAATCGGCATTGATGTGATGACTACGGAAACCACCTGCCTGTCCTCCATTTGGAAGACTGATGCACAAATCAAAGAATTTTATGAGATTCATGGCAGAGCTGGAGATTATAAGGAATTAAAGCCGGGAGATATCGCTTACTATGACGGCATGATTGTAGTGGATCTTAACAAGGTGCGCCCTATGATTGCTATGCCTTTCCATCCCAGCAACACTTATACCATAGAGGAATTAAACGCGAATCTCTTGGATATTCTGGATGAGACAGAAAAGCGTGCACTTGTTAGTTTGGACGGCGCAGTGGAATATCATTTGAAGGATAAAGTGAAAAACGGAAAGCTTATGGTAGATCAGGGCATCATTGCAGGCTGTGCAGGAGGCGGTTTTGAAAATATCTGTGCGGCAGCGGATATCCTGAAGGGAAGATACATAGGCTCTGACGGCTTTACCTTAAGTGTATATCCTGCTTCCATGCCCATTTATATGGAGTTGATTAAAAATGGCTGTGCGGCTTCCATTTTGGAGACCGGTGCAGTGATGAAGACGGCATTCTGCGGTCCTTGCTTTGGCGCAGGGGACACTCCGGCAAATAATGCATTCAGCATTCGGCATTCTACCAGAAATTTCCCCAACCGTGAGGGAAGCAAGCTGCAGAACGGCCAGATTTCTTCCGTGGCGCTTATGGATGCCCGTTCCATTGCGGCAACTGCGGCAAATCAGGGCGTGCTGACTCCGGCAACGGAATTCGACGGTGAACTTGGCAGATATCAATATCATTTTGATGCAAATATTTATGCAAATCGTGTCTTTGATTCCAAGGGGGTAGCGGATCCGGATACGGAGATTCAGTTTGGACCCAATATCAAGGATTGGCCCAAGATGGGTGCGCTTCCTGAGAATTTAGTGCTGCAGGTGGTGTCTGAGATTCACGACCCGGTTACCACCACAGACGAGTTGATTCCTTCCGGAGAGACTTCCTCCTACCGCTCCAATCCCTTAGGGTTGGCGGAGTTTGCTTTAAGCCGCAAGGATCCTCAGTATGTAGGGAGGGCAAAGGAAGTGCAGAAGGCGGAGAAAGCCAGAATGAACGGCGAGCATCCCTGTCAGGTATGTTCCTGGGTAAAGCCTGTGATGAATGCAGTGAAGGCACAGTTTGCAGATGCAAATCACGATAACACAGGATTTGGTTCCACAATTTTTGCGGTAAAGCCCGGTGACGGTTCTGCCAGAGAGCAGGCAGCCTCCTGCCAGAAGGTGCTAGGAGGATGGGCAAATATCGCCAATGAATATGCTACAAAGCGTTATCGTTCCAATCTGATCAATTGGGGTATGCTGCCTTTTATCATTAAGGAAGGGGAGCTTCCCTTTAAGAATCTGGATTATTTGTTTATCCCCGGCATCCGAAAGGCTGTGGCAGAAAAGGCAGAGGTGATTCAGGCATATACGGTAAAGGATACAGGACTCACAGAATTTGAACTTCGTCTGGGAGAATTGACGGATGAAGAGCGTCAGATTATTTTAAAGGGATGTTTGATTAACTACAACAGCGTGAAAGGAATGTAAAAATGGAAATCAACCAATCAATATCCAATCCCATGCTGGTGGGTGCCATGGAGTTGCTGCATGCAGATGATACGCCGGAACACAGGAATATCTTTTTGGGGGAGGTCATGAAAGCGACTTTTCTTGCTCCCGTAGTGATAGATCCGCCTCCGGTGGCGGATGAGCAGGGCTTGTTCAGCATATCTCCGGGAAGCCAGATTCAGTTTCCCATGTTACAGGCTCCGGACGGCAAGCGGTTTTTTATGGCCTATACGGATTGGGAAGAATTGCGAAAGTGGAAAAACGAGGACAATCAGCAGACCTTTGGACTTAAGTTGGTGGAATATGCAGATATGCTGTTCAGGAAAGACGAAAACGGCAATACGCCCCCGGCTGCAGGATTTGTCATTAATCCTTACGGCGGCAATATGGCAATGACCAAAGAGCTGATAGCAAGTATGCTTGCTCCCAAACCGCCCCAGCCTTAAGTTACTTTATATGGTAAAGTTTCTCTAATAATTGTCGATATACTAATTACAGGAAAGTTGTCTGGCCCACAACAATCTAAGTAATTTTAATATTGACACCACGGATGGTATTTATGTACAGGACGGAGTGCTGTGCATAGATACCATCTTTTCTGTGAAGGACATGATGTCCCGCATAGATGCAAGCAGGGGGGTGCATCGGATTTCCCACAAGGACGGCAGGATGCGGATGAGGAAGCCTGATGTGGTGGCAGGAAGGAGAAAGAGGATTGAAAATTGATTCCAGTAGCATAGGAATGGAATCCGCAAGAAGCTATAGAAATTTTATGGCGACAAACAGGCGCTTCACTATAACGGATTATAGAGGAGGTCTGGCACAAAACCAAAATGCTCTGAACACTGCTGTAAAGGATAGTAAAGAGCAGGCAAAAGACGCGCAAGAGAATTCCAAGCAGACTGTTGTGGAAGGAAGTGGCGTTACCTTAGCCGAAGCATGGAGGAACCGTTTTGGAGTTTCCTCAGGCAGGATTAACCTGAGAAATTCTTCTCAAAATGCAGTTTCAGATTTGAAGCAGATGTCTCTTCGCTACATTTTTGATATGCTGTTTTCCAGAAGAAGAGGGCGCATGGGAATTGGAATGCAGGACGATATGTGGATGCAGGACAATACATGGATGCAGGACAATACATGGTCATCTGCCGGCATTACCAATGTGAACACAAACAATAATACCAATAATGCCAATAATGCCAATTCCACCAATGTCGGAACCAATATTGACGCACTGTTTTCTACCAACTTGAGAGTGCTGAATTATACTCAGGAAACTTTTTCCATGGAGGCGGAAGATACTGCTTTCTCCACCGTTGGAACAGTTCGTACCTCCGATGGCAGGGAAATTAAATTTAATGTCAATGTAGGTATGAGCAGGGAGTTTCAGGAGTATTACCGGGATGACCTTGAGATGGCGCAATTTTCATTGTGTGATCCCCTTGTCATCAATATGGATACGGATGTGGCAGAATTGTCCGACCAGACTTTTTATTTTGACATTGATGCAGACGGCGTGTTGGATGAAATTTCTAACCTGGGAAGCGGAAGCGGTTATCTTGCTCTTGATAAGAATGGGGACGGTACTATTAATGATGGCAGCGAGCTTTTCGGAACTTCCAGTGGCAATGGTTTTGCCGATTTGGCAAAATACGATGAGGATGGCAACGGATGGATTGATGAAAATGACGCAGTCTGGTCAAAATTAAAAGTATGGACAAAGGACGAAAACGGCAACGATGTGCTTTATCGTCTTGCAGACAAGGGCATTGGAGCTATCTGCCTGCAAAATGTCTCCACGGATTTTACCTTAAAAGGAGATTCCGGCCAGACTCAGGGCGTGATTCGCAATACCGGAGTATTTTTGTATGAGAACGGTAATGTGGGAACCATCCAGCATGTGGATGTGGCAAAATACAATAAGGAGGCGTGAATCTTAGTATCCGCTTTAGAAAAAATTGGTTTCAGACCGCAGACGGGAGACTGTCTGCGGTCTGTTTGTATAAAAACTTTTCTTTCGGCAAAAATAGGAATACATAACAGTTCATTTGTGGACAGATATGCATAATAGAACAGAAAGGGAAGAAAAGTAGATATGAGAAGAAATGGAATGGGAAGTATCAAAAAGGAACGCATCATTATGATTGCATCTTCGGCATTTGTGCTGGCTGCGCTTACAATGACAGGCGTATATATGAACCAAAATAATAAGGCGAAATTGGATGACGGTTATACTGTGGATTTTGGAGCCTTTGAAAACAATGTGGAGGAGAAACTTGACCAGATTGCTCAAAACAATGTAGGTACGGGAAGTGATGCTGATAATGAGACAAATGGCGGTACAGGGGACGAGAATGCTGCCGGAATGGAAATGGACCGAATTCTGGGGAGTGTTACACAAGCCGGGGAAAATACAGATCAGCAGTTTGCTTTGTATGATGATTTGGATTATATCCCCTTAGATTTTGAAGAAGGGGATTCCACTCTGGTGGATTCGGCGGCAGTGGAGAATGAGGTGACGGAGCCGCAAAGTATAGAGGAAACTACACCTCAGGCCGTATCCGGCAGTCAGGTGTTGGTGTCGGAAGAACTTCACTTTACCAAGGAAGGTTTTCATGTGCCGTTTAATGGAGAAATACTGATACCTTACAGCATGGACAAGAGTGTTTATTTTTCTACACTCAAGCAGTACCGTTATAATCCTGCCACTCTTTTTGCGGCCTCTTTGGATGCAGAAGTGTTTGCCTGCGGAAAAGCAAGAGTAGCAAATATCTATCAGGATGCGAAATTGGGGACTGTGGTGACTTTGGATTTGGGTGACAGCTATCTGGCGACTTATGGACAATTAAAAGATGTCAGGGTATCTGTGGGAGATTATGTAGAAGCAGGCCAAGTTATCGCTTTGGTGGACAATCCCACAAAGCATTACACCTTGGAGGGCTGTAATCTTTATTTCAAAATGACAAAGGATGACAAAGCAATTAATTCAGAGGAATGGTTCTAATGTATATTTTAGGCGGTAAAATCAAAACAATGGATGATGCTTTAGGGGATATAGAAGACGGAATCATTCATATATGTAATGGAAAAATTCAGGAAATCGGCAGAAAGGGAGAAGTTCCTGTTGCTCCCGCTGCCGGTGAAAGAGTGATAGAGATCAGGGACCGGCTGATTATGCCCGGTATCATTGAAGCACATTGTCATATGGGTATCACGGAGGAGAAAAAGGGAATGGAGGGGGACGACTGTAATGAGACGGTTGACCCTGTTACCCCGCATTTGCGCGCTATTGATGCCATCAATACCATGGATGCGGCGTTTGATGATGCCGTGCGGGCGGGCATTACCTCCGCCATGATAGGTCCCGGAAGCTCCAATGTGGTGGGAGGACAGTTTGCATTCTTAAAGACCAAGGGCAGGCGGGTGGACGATTTGGTGGTGAAGGCTCCTGCTGCCATGAAAATCGCTTTTGGGGAAAACCCCAAGGTGAATTATTCCGGGCAGGGGCAGAGCCCCTCCACCAGAATGGCCATTGCAGGAATGCTCAGGGAAGAACTGTCTGAGGCAGTCGATTATCTTCACAGAAAGGAAAAAGCTGCTTCACAGGGAGAATATTTTCAGCCGGATTTTAAGAAGGAGTGCTGGATTCCCGTGCTTCGTGGGGAGATTCCCCTAAAAGCCCATGTCCATAGGGTGGATGATATTTTTACTGCAATCCGTATTGCCAAGGAATTTCATCTGAAAATGACGCTGGATCATTGTTCGGAGGGGCATTTGATTGCAGAGGAGCTGGCTTCAGAGGGGTATCCTGCCATTGTAGGACCGGATTTGGCCAGCCGCAGCAAAATAGAGGTGCAGAATGTGGCGTTCAAAACAGTGGGGGTTTTGAACAAGGCGGGAATCCGAACGGCGGTCACCACGGATCATCCTGTATCCTTGATTCAATCCCTGCCCCTGTGTGCAGGATTGGCGGTAAAGGCGGGGCTTCCTTTGGAGGAAGGATATAAGGCAATCACAATCAATCCTGCTATTATCTGCGGTGTAGATGACAGAGTGGGGAGTCTGAGCGTGGGAAAGGATGCGGATATTGCCATTTTTGACGGCAATCCCATGGAAATATTTACCAAAACTTTATATACAATTATAGGCGGAGNAATTGNTTATGAATAAAGTAATTGCTTTANGGGGAANTCATGTGNAAAATGATAAGGTAAGCAATGTAAGAGCAGTTTGGTATTACGGAGGTTAAAAACCGGNGAGAAAGACCGCAGTTTTGCTAATTATCTGCCTGATGTTATCCTTATGCGGCTGTAGCAGTCTGAATTTTTTTGACACAGGCGGAATGGTTTCCAGCATGGAAAGTACCCCCATAATAGATTATGCCGTACCGGAAAACACTCCCAATATTCTGGTGAATAGACGGGGGTATCCCGCTGTGGGAGGAAAAGAGGCTGCGGTGAAGGGAAAGAATCTGCCGCAGGAGTTCAGATTGGTCAATAGAGACACCAAAGAGGTAGTGTACAGGGGCTGGATTGATAAAACCACCTATGACCAGGAGCAGGGAATTTATATAGGTTATGCGTCCTTTGAAGAATATCAGGTGGAGGGGACGTATTATTTGGAGTGCGATTATATCGGCAGATCTTATTCTTTTGCTCTGGAGGCGGATTTTTATCAAAACCTTTTTTGGGAATTGTATGAAGAAGTTATAGAGGATTGTGAGAAAAACGCGGCGTCCGTCAAGGATGTCACGGCGCTGCTTTGTGCGTATGAATGGCGGAATGAGCTTTTTGAGGATGCAAACAAGAATAAAATTCCGGATGTGATGGAGGTATTGTCTAAGTGGATTGACAAGATAGATTATGGGCAGATGGATTTGGCGGAAGGCGCAGAATATGCAGCTTTTCTGGCAAAATTCAGTTACCTTTATCAGAATTACGACAGAACCTATGCCACAGAATGTCTGCAGAGGGCTTCAGCAGTTTTTGCCAAAATCCAAAATACTATGAAAAAGGATGCAGATGCCTTTTTTGCCTTAGCGGAGCTGTATCGTGCCACGGGGTTGGATACTTACGGCAATCAGATATTGGAATATAAGACCTATTTTGAAAATCAAAGCAGTTTTCTTGAGGAGTTCGGCTATCTCTATGGCATTATGACTTATATGCTGACNAGACAGNCTGTGGACATGGAGTTGTGCGGACTTTTTATGGATCAGCTGCTGGACAAAGGANANGAAATTGTAGAGGTGCACCGTGAACTGTTACAGCCTATCCATGCAAGAAATNANGGAGCTGAGGNNCTTTTGAGANCAGCGNTNGAATTTTCCTGTGCCNATTNTGNNCNGAAAAGTTATCAAAATAACNTGATCATAGAAGAATTTTTGGATTATCTTATGGGACGTAACCAGCAGTCGGTATCTTTTTATCCGGAGCAGGGTGAAAGAGCAAAATATTTAATTATTTTGGCGCATCTGGCTTCTCTTGAGACCACATAAGGAACGTTTGATACATAAAATGAATAAGATAATAAAGCAGGCAGCGGAAGGTGAGAAAATATGAAAGTAGTGGTTTTGGCAGGTGGCACCAGCACCGAGAGGGATGTGTCGTTAAGCTCCGGAAGCATGATTTACAGGGCGTTAAAGAAAAAGGGGCATCAAGCAATTTTGTTAGATGTTTACTTGGGATATGTGGGTGAAACAGAAGGAATCTTTGACAGGGAAGTAGACTGGGCCGCTCAGACAGGAGCCATTGCAGAGAAAAATCCGGATTTGGAGGCTGTAAAGGCATTGCGGGAGGATGGAGACAAGAATTTTTTTGGTCCCAATGTGCTATTACTGTGCAAGAGTGCGGACATTGTGTTTATGGCGCTGCATGGGGCAAACGGAGAGGACGGAAAAATTCAGGCATGTTTTGAACTTTTGGGAATTTCCTATACGGGTACGGATTTTGTCAGTTCCGCCATGGCCATGGATAAGGGAATCACCAAAGATATTTTCAAGGCATGGGGCATTCCCACCCCCAGGGGCATCCGGCTTCGCAAGGGAGAGACAGAGAGCGAAAGGATTCCCTATCCCTGCATCGTGAAAGCGTGCTGCGGCGGCTCCAGCGTAGGCGTGTGCATTGCAAGAAATGAAAAAGAGTACGAGGAAGCCAAGAAGGAAGCATTCTGGTATGACGATGAAGTCATCATTGAACAGTACATAGAAGGAAGAGAATTTTCTGTGGGAGTTATGGATAAAAAGGCGCTGCCTGTCATTGAGATTGCTCCCAAGACGGGGTTTTATGACTATAAGAATAAATATCAGGCGGGAAGCACGGTGGAGACTTGTCCGGCGGATTTGTCCCCTGAGAAAACCCTTGAAATGCAAAGGATTGCAGAGCAGGTCTTTCAGGCGCTTCGCTTAAAGAGTTATGCCAGAATGGATTTTATGATGGATCAAGCGGGAGAAATTTATTGTCTGGAAGCCAATACGCTCCCCGGCATGACGCCAACTTCTCTTCTTCCACAGGAAGCGGAGGCAGTGGGAATCAATTTTGAAGAATTGTGTGAGCGGATATTACGGGCGGCGATGCCTGACACACAATTGTAATTTTAAGTATAGGTATTTAGTGGGGGTAAATGAATGAATCTCAGCTTGTATGAAATAGAGAAAGCTTGTGGCGGCACTCTGGTGTTAAAACAGGCGGAGGGAAGCAACAAGGTGGATTCCGTGGTGATCGATTCCCGAAAGGTCACAGAAGGCGGCGTATTTATTGCTACCGTGGGAGAGAGGGTGGACGGACATAAGTTCGTGCCGGAGGTATTTGCCAAGGGAGTCAGTCTGGTGATTACACAGAAGACACCCGAACAGGTGGAGGCAGAGCACGGGGTGCCTGCATCTGCATGGAAGAGCTATCTGCTGGTAAAGGATGCCTTTGGGGCCTTGCGGGATTTGGCAGAGTACTACCGCAGCAAGTTGTCTATTCCCATTGTGGGGATTACCGGAAGTGGGGGAAAAACCAGCACAAAGGAAGTTGTAGCAGGTGTGCTCGGGGAGAAATATAATGTGCTTAAAACCATGGGAAATTTTAATAATGAGATAGGGGTGCCGCTTACGCTGCTCAGTATTAAAGAAGAGCATGAAGCGGCAGTGGTTGAGATGGGTATCAGTAATTTTGGGGAGATGCACAGGTTAAGCAAAATGGTGCGCCCCACTATCTGCCTTATCACCAATATCGGACAGTGCCATTTGGAAAATCTGAAATCACGGGACGGCATTTTAAAGGCAAAGACGGAAATTTTTGATTATATGGCTGAAAACGGTCAGATATGTTTAAACGGAGAAGATGATAAACTTGCGTCCATTACGGATGTCCGTGGCCGGAAGCCTCATTTTTTTGGCATGGGAAGTAATGCCGAAGAGGAAGTGTATGCTACGGATGTGGTGAGCAAGGGATTGTGGGGGAGCGAGGCGCTGCTCCATATGCCAGACAAAGGACCGCAGGCGGTATTTTCCATACAGATACCTCTGCCAGGCATTCATATGGTGATTAACAGTACCGCGGCAGCCTGCGTCGGAAGTCTTCTGGGAGTGTCAAAAGAGCAGATAGCGGAAGGAATCAGTAAATTGGCGGCTATTAACGGCAGGAACCATTTAATCAAACTGTCCCGCTATACTCTGATTGATGATTGTTATAACGCCAATCCTGTCTCCATGAAGGCGGCAATCGACTTATTGGATATGGCAGATACCAAGAAGACTGCAATCTTGGGAGATATGTTTGAGTTGGGGGAAGATTCCGATGAGATGCATGCCGGAGTGGGAGCTTATGCGGCAAAAAAAGGCATAGACTATATTGTGTGTGTGGGAGAAAACTCCAGACATATGTATGAAGCCGCCTGCAGGGAGGCGGAGAATATGCAGGGAAATCATTCCGTTCCCCAAATCTTTTATTTTGACGGAAGACAAAAACTGCTTGCCGCACTGAGAGAGAATCAGGAAGAATTTCTGCCGGAGAAAAGCACGGTGCTTGTCAAAGCATCCCACGGCATGGAATTTACGGAAGTGCTGGAATATCTGACAGAACAGGGCTAGGTATTTTACCTAGCCCACAAGATTATTGGCTGAAATATGNCGCCTTATTTTTGAAATACTCTTTGCTGATAATGTTAGTAATATAGTTTCCGATATTCTTTCGGTCATCTTTATCCAATTCTTTCATATAAATCGGTTTGCAGTATTCAATGACCACTGTGGTCTTTTTCATCCGGGGAAAGTGATCCTCCCAGATATCAGCCGCATTTACGATGNACNTNGGAATAATGGGAACATTGNCCTTTTCCGCAATCTTAANGCTGCCATCGTGGAAGNGAAGAAAGGTANCGTNTNCCTCATTGCGGGTACCCTCCGNAAAGNTGCAGATGGAAATGCCGCTTTTTACTTTTTCAATGGCATCCAAAATGGTTTTGAGTCCCTGCTTTACATCATTGCGGTCCAGAAAGAGGCAGTGAACATTTTTCATCCAGATTCTGAGGAGGGGCCAGCGCCGCATTTCTTTTTTGGCGATGTATCCCGTGAGATGGGGCACTCTCATATAAGTCATGACCACATCAAAATAGCTGCGATGATTGCCTACATAGACCACTGCGGTATCTTTGGGAATATTTTCTTCTCCCAAAAATATGATATTGGTGCCCGCCAGCCACATAATGCAGCGGAATGCCCACTTCACAATGGCGAGGCTGCTGCGATCTTTTAAGTCCTGATTAAATTTGCCGATAATCCATTCAGCAATCAATACAGGAATGGAAAGCACCAGAAATATAATCAGAAAACCTGAAACAAGAATAAATCGAATCATAGAATAAAATCCCTTCTTCTCATGGTTCTTAAGTTAACATACACATGAGCAATTATATCATAAATAATTCCAATTGTACATAGATTATAGAGAAAGATTGCCATTTGAGTAACAGGGACTGANCTGTTATTATTTTGGGNAACGAGGTAAAAGNGAGNAAGAAAAAAGGATTTTTGTGGCTGACGGTTATGGTTATGGAAGTCATAATTATGACAGTCTTTTTAACAGGCTGCTCTATGTTGTCGGAAGAGAAAATCAAGCTGCGGGATTTGGATTTTACCGTGTTGTCAGAGGAAACACTGCCGGAGGAGCTTAAGAAAATCATGGAAGGCAAAAGGGCGGAAGCACCTGCGGAGCCCTTTCAACTGACATATAGTGACAACGAACATCTCTACATATGTGTGGGATATGGGGAACAGGCCACGGGGGGCTATAGTATTGCGGTAAATGAACTGTATCTGACGGATAATGCCATTTATGTAAACACTAGTCTGCTGGGGCCGTCTCCGGAGGAGAAAAACAGCGGAAAACCATCCTATCCCTGTATTGCCATCAAGACAGAAAAGCTGGATCAGACGGTAATTTTTGAATAGAGTGTGCTTCAGTGGATTCCCTGATTTGTCGGGAATCCATTTTCTTGATGATTAAAAATGTTTTATTTGGCATAGTTGCATTGGATTTGAAAATTGAATCATAATAATAGGGTAATAGTAATAAAATAAACAAAAACGGTCAAACTAATTCAAAACTGTGCAAAATTACTCAAAGCACAAAAGCATTTTTGTGAATTATAATGATTGAATTTGAATGAATATGCTGATATTATAACAACATAAACCGAATTCGTTCAAAATGAGTCAAGAAAGGAGGAAAGAGANTGATTTATACNGTGACATTTAATCCGTCCCTTGATTATATTGTAGCTGTAAATAATTTTCAGTTAGGGCTTACCAATCGTACNNNCTCAGAGCNTTTGNTTNNGGGTGGAAAGGGAATTAAANGTTTCCATTGTGCTTTTAAATCTCGGAAAGGAAAGCACGGCTCTTGGATTTATCGCAGGTTTTACCGGAGAAGAAGTTGCGAGGCGGCTTACAGACATGGGAGTGAAAAACGGTTTCATCAAGGTAGAAGATGGCTTTACCAGAATCAATCTGAAGTTAAAGTCCATTGACGGAACGGAAATCAACGGGCAGGGACCGGTCATTGGTCAGGAGAAAGTGCAAGAATTGATGGAGCGGCTAAATACATTGGGGCAGGGTGACACCCTTTTCCTCTCCGGAAGTATTCCAACATCTATGCCGGATGATGCTTACCAAAAGATTATGAAGCTGCTTGACGGCAGGGGAGTTCGGATTATTGTGGATGCCACCAGAGAGCTTTTGATGAATGTCCTTCCCTATCATCCCTTTTTGATTAAACCAAACAATCATGAGCTGGGAGAGATTTTTGGCGTGAAATTGGAGACCAGGGAGGCTGTAGTGCCTTACGGTCGTAAACTACAGGAAATGGGTGCGCAGAATGTATTGATTTCCATGGCAGGAGAAGGTGCGGTGCTGGTGGCGGCAGACGGAAAAGTGTATGAAGCGCCTGCTCCGAAAGGGAAATTGGTCAACGGAGTGGGCGCAGGCGACTCTATGGTGGCAGGATTTGTGGCAGGGTATATGGAAAATCCCGATTACGAATATGCATTCCGAATGGGAATTGCCGCAGGGAGCGCCAGCGCATTTTCCGAAAACCTTGCAACAAGGCAGGAAATTGAGGCAGTATATGAACAGGTGGTTTCTAATAAAAAAGAGTAAATAGGAGGCAGCAATATGAGAATTACGGATTTATTGGATGTAAAAAGTATTTCTTTGAATGCAGCGCCGAAGTCAAAGAAAGAGGCCTTGGACACCTTGGTAGATCTTATGGTAAAGCGCGGAAACATCAATGATGTAGAGGCTTATCGAAAGCTTGTGTATGCCAGAGAGGAAGAAAGCACCACCGGAATCGGAGAGGGGATTGCCATTCCCCACGGCAAGGGAGCAGCGGTGGATAAACCCGGACTTGCGGCTATGGTGGTTAAGGAGGGCGTGGATTTTGAGTCTCTGGACGATGAGCCGGCAACGCTTTTGTTTTTGATTGCAGCGCCCAACACCGAGGATAATGTGCATCTGGATGTGCTGAGTAAGCTGTCCATGATGATGATGGATTCGGAATTTACGGAAAGCCTTAGAAATGCCGCATCGCCGGAAGATTTTCTGAAAATCATCGACAAGGCGGATGAGGAGAAAAAGAGTGTGGATGAAAGACTCTCCGACATTGGCGAAGCAGCGGAAAATCAATTTAAAATCTTTGCAGTAACATCCTGCCCCACAGGAATTGCCCATACCTATATGGCGGCGGAGGGGTTGGAAAAAGCAGCTAGTGCAAAGGGATGCTTTATCAAGGTTGAGACGAGAGGTTCCGGCGGAGCCAAAAACGTTTTGACTGCCAAGGAAATAGAAGAGGCCGACTGCATTATTGTGGCAGCGGATGCCCAGGTTCCCATGGAGCGCTTTGAGGGGAAAAAGGTAATTGAGCGCCCGGTATCTGACGGTATCCAAAAGGCGGATGAATTGGTGGCGTTAGCACTTTCTGGCAATGTGCCCATCTATCACAGCGCGAATGCGGCAGCTGCACAGAATGCTTCCCCAAAGGCGGGGGGCGGCATCGGACATCAGATATATACCCAGCTGATGAACGGCGTTTCCCATATGCTTCCTTTCGTGGTGGGTGGTGGTATTCTGATTGCTATAGCATTCCTGATTGACGGATTGTTAGTGGATATGNNTGCCCTGTCNGTAGCTGAGAGAGAGAATTTCGGNACCANTANTNCCGTTGNGGCATTNTTTAAGAATATTGGCGGCGTGGCATTTGGATTCATGCTTCCGGTGCTGGCGGGCTATATTGCCATGGCAATCGGCGACAGACCAGCTCTGGCAGTAGGTTTTGTAGGCGGCATGGTGGCCGCAGGCGGAAAATCAGGTTTTCTGGGAGCATTAGTAGCAGGCTTTGTGGCAGGATATTTGATAATAGGACTTCGTAAACTATGTGATAAGCTTCCTGAGGCATTGGAAAAGATTGCGCCGGTTCTGATTTATCCGGTAGTGGGCATTTTGCTGATGGGGGTTGTCATGACCTTTATTGTGGAGCCGGTCATGGGTGGTATAAACATGGCGCTTAACAACGGACTTTCTGGAATGGGCAGTTCAAGCAAACTGATTTTAGGATTGATTCTTGGCGGTATGATGGCCATTGATATGGGTGGACCCTTCAACAAAGCGGCCTATGTATTCGGAACAGCGGCCATAGCAGCCGGAAATTATGACATTATGGCGGCGGTCATGATTGGCGGTATGACTCCGCCCTGCGCCATTGCTCTGGCAACTCTGCTTTTTAAAGACAAATTTACCAAGGAAGAGCGACAGTCCGGTCCTACCAACTTTATCATGGGTCTTGCTTTTATTACGGAAGGCGCGATTCCCTATGCGGCATCCGACCCGCTCCATGTGCTGCCGGCCTGCATTGTGGGNTCCGCAGCAGCAGGCGCATTGTCCATGGCCTTTGGGTGTACCCTTATGGCGCCCNACGGCGGTATCTTCGTAGTTCCNGTTATGGGGAATGCAGTGATGTATCTGGTGGCATTGGCAGTGGGCACCATCATATCCACGGTGCTGTTAGGACTCTTAAAAAAGAAAATTGTATAAATAACTTTAAAAGGAGATAAAAATATGAGAGAATTCAAGTACACAATTACAGATGAAATGGGAATCCATGCACGTCCGGCGGGGCTGCTGGTCAAAGCGGTAAAGGGATTTGAATGCGGCATTAAGATTGCCAAGGGAGACAGAGCTGTGGACTGCAAGGGTATTATGGGAGTTATGAGTCTTGGCGCTAAAAAGGGAGACGAAGTGGTTTTAACTTTTGACGGCGCAGACGAGGATGCGGCCTGTGAAGCCATNAGCAGTTTTTTAAAAGAGAATCTGTAACACACAACTAATTATGGAAAACGNATCTGCNCGCCCGGGAGAAGGAGACGGCCTATGAATGTATATAATGGGAAAAGTGTATGTGGCGGTATTGCCATCGGTAAAATCAGTGTTTACAAAAAGAGAGAACAACAGGTGAAACGCATTAAAATCACAGATGCGGATGGGGAATTGCAGCGCTATGAGGCGGCAAAGCAAAAAGCCATGGAGCAGCTTCAGGGCTTATATCAAAAAGCCCTGAAGGAAGTGGGGGAAGCAAATGCGGCGATTTTTGAAGTGCATCAGATGATGTTGGAGGATGCCGGATACAATGAATCCGTAGAAAATATTGTGCGGAGTCAAAGCGTCAATGCAGAATATGCGGTTGCTTCCACGGGAGATAATTTTTCACAGATGTTTGCGGATATGGATGACGATTATATGAAGGCCCGGGCAGCAGATGTGAAGGATATCTCCGAGAGGCTTTTAAACATCCTGCAGGGAAGCGGAGACCAAGAGATTGGCGGGAAGGAACCGGTTATTATAGTGGCGGATGACTTGGCTCCCTCGGAGACGGTGCAGCTTGACAAAGACATGGTGCTGTCCTTTGTGACGGTTCACGGCTCCTCCAATTCCCATACGGCAATTCTGGCAAGGATGATGGCGATTCCGGCACTAGTGGGAACACCTCTGCCCCTTGACGAAACGGTGGACGGCAAAATGGGCATTGTGGATGGAAGCACGGGAANNATTTATGTTNNACCGGACGAGAAAACCCTGNAGGAAATGAAAGAANAGCAACAGGAGGAACTTAAGAAAAAAGAGCTGCTTTTAACCTTAAAAGGCAGGGAAAACATTACCCTTGACGGTCAAAAAGTAATGTTATATGCTAATATCGGAAACATAAAAGATTTGGCGATGGTAATTCAGAATGATGCAGGAGGCATCGGGCTTTTCAGAAGTGAATTTATTTATCTGGAAAGGGAACAATATCCTACAGAAGAGGAGCAATTCCAAATCTATAAACAGGTGGCGGAGACCATGGCAGGCAAGCGGGTCATCATAAGAACCTTGGATATTGGCGCCGACAAACAGTGTGATTACTTTGAGATGGAGCATGAGGAAAATCCGGCTCTGGGCTGTAGGGCCATCCGAATCTGCCTCACCCGTCCCGAAGTGTTTAAAACACAGTTGAGAGCATTGTTCAGAGCCAGCGTCTTTGGAAAAATAGCAATTATGTATCCCATGATTACCAGCATTGGAGAAATCAGGCGAATACAGGAGATTGTGTCTTTGGTGAAAGCGGAATTGGATGAGCAGGGCACGCCCTATGGAGAGCCGGAGCAGGGTATTATGATAGAAACTCCCGCAGCGGCATTGATTAGCGATGAGCTTGCAAAGGAAGTGGATTTCTTTAGTATCGGAACCAACGACCTGACACAATATACCTTGGCAATTGACCGTCAGAACACGAAATTGGATGAGTTCTATGACGCCCATCATCCTGCGATTTTGCGCATGATTTCCATGGTGGTGGAAAATGCACATAAAGCGGGTATTTGGGCAGGCATTTGCGGAGAATTGGGAGCGGACCAGACTCTGACAAAGGAATTCCTCGCCATGGGCGTGGATGAATTTTCCGTATCGCCGGGAAGCATTCTTCCCATTCGCAAGATTGTGCTGGAGACAAATGTGGAACAGTATAAGGCGGGTAAGTAGATGTTGACAAAACGGCGGCAGGAACTGATATTGGAGCTTTTGGAAGAAAGGGGCAGCATTACGGTAGCGGAGGTGAAGGATTTATTGGAAACCTCAGAGTCTACTATTCGCAGAGATATTACGGCGTTGCACCGGGAGGGAAAACTAGTTAAGGTGTTTGGCGGGGCAGTGGCAGCACAGCATAAAGTCATGACGCAGGAATATACCATTGCCCAAAAACAGGAGATGAACCGGGAAGAAAAGCAAAGGATTGCAAGATATGCGGCTTCCCTGATTGAACCCGGTGACTTTGTATATCTGGATGCCGGCACTACCACTGCCTATATGCTGGATTATATCGGGGAAAGCCATGCTGCCTTTGTGACAAATGCGGTAGATCACGCCAGAACCTTGGCGCTGCGGGGAATGAAGGTTTTGCTCATAGGCGGTGAATTAAAGGGAACGACAGAAGCCGTGGTGGGCAATCAGGCTATACAGACATTGTTAAATTATCATTTTACCAAGGGATTTTTTGGGACCAACGGCGTTACCAAAAAGAGCGGATGTACCACGCCTGACATCAATGAAGCCACTGTAAAACAGACAGCCATGGGGCAGTGTAAGCAATGTTATGTGCTTTGCGACAGTTCTAAGTTTGACAATGTGAGCTCCGTGACATTTGCGCCCTTTGCAGGCACTGTTTTTTTAACAGACCGTAAAGTGCCGGGGTATGAAGACTGTGAAAATATAACCGTGACAGAGTGTTTATAGATTGTCAAGGGAAATAGTGTGAGAAGACTCACGCGAACAAAACTCTGGAAAGGGGGATATGATGGGAATCAAAAAAGAAAAGGTATTTGTGGTAGGCCACAAAAATCCGGATACGGATTCTGTTTGTTCTGCAATCTGTTATGCGCAGTTAAAAAGTGCCCTGAATAAGGATATAGAATATATTGCCATACGAGCAGGACATATGAATGAAGAAACCCAATATGTGCTGCAGCGTTTTGGCGTACAGCCCCCCGTATATATCAAGGATGTCAGGACACAGGTGAGAGATATTGAAATCCGGGAGATGGAAGGGGTTTCGCAGGAAATTTCTCTTAAAAAAGCATGGCATCTTATGAAGGATAATAATGTGGTNACGCTGCCNATTACAGAGGGAAATAAGCTGGCGGNACTTATTACNATNAGCGATATTGCTACCTCATATATGGATGTGCATGACAGCAGGANTCTTGCCACTNCCAAAACCAAATACAAAAATATTGTGGAAACTTTGGATGGAGAAATTGTCACAGGGGACGTGGAAAGAATTTTTGACAAAGGAAAGGTGTTGATTGCCGCAGCCAATCCGGATTTCATGGAAAATTATATTGAGGAGCATGATTTGGTGATTTTGGGAAATCGCTATGAATCCCAGCTCTGCGCTATAGAGATGAAAGCGGATTGCCTGATTGTGTGCGAAGGAGCCACCGTATCCATGACTATCAGAAAATTGGCACAGGAGAGAGGCTGTACCGTTATCAGCACGCCCCACGATACTTATATGGTGGCAAGATTAATCAATCAGAGTATGCCAATTCAACATTTTATGAGAAGAGACCATTTAATCACCTTTCGCATGGATGAATTTACGGATAATATCAAGGATGTCATGGGAAAAAAGCGGCATAGGGATTTCCCGATTTTGGATAAATATGGCAATTATATCGGCATGATTTCCAGACGAAATCTGTTAAATATGTCGCCGAAAAAGCTGATTCTGGTAGACCACAATGAGAAGAGTCAGGCGGTAAACGGCATAGAAAATGCAGAGATTCTGGAGATTATAGACCACCACCGGCTGGGCAGCCTGGAAACCATTTCTCCCGTATTTTTCCGCAATCAACCCCTGGGATGTACGGCAACCATTATTTATCAGATGTATCGGGAAAACGGTGTGGAGATTTCCAAAACAATCGCATCTCTTCTGTGCGCAGCAATTTTGTCTGACACTTTAATGTACCGTTCCCCCACCTGCACAGAGCATGACAGGCGAGTGGCAGAAGAGCTTGCCGTAATTGCCGAAATTAATGTGGAACAGTTTGCAAGAGAAATGTTTAAGGCCGGGAGTAATTTGGCAGCTAAGGGAGCCAAGGAAATCTTTTATCAGGACTTTAAGCCTTTTTCCGTCAATGACATTTCCTTTGGAGTCGGTCAGATTAATGCTATGACAGAAGCAGAGCTGGCCGAGATCAAGAAAAAGCTTCTTCCCTATCTGAAAGAAGC
>WFLX010040104.1_pt1 | contig 35698 bp, 29 predicted proteins | sample 4967041 | NCBI WGS metagenome assembly WFLX01 (sample SAMN12857096, study PRJNA449069) | gut metagenome | isolation source: stool from male and female vole | host: Microtus ochrogaster | place: USA:Florida | collected 2017
CTTGCGCTCAATAACGTCGCCTGCGCGGAGGGCGTTGATTTCGCGGCCATACTGCTCTACCATCCATTCCAGCGCCGGGGGCAGCTCGCTTCCCTCGACATAAAATTCGGAATAGCCGAGCAGGGGCGCGGTTTCGCTTTCGGCGGAAGCCACGACAAGGCCGCCGGCAACGGAGCCGAAAACATAAACTTCGGGCTCGGCAGCGCCGATGGTCAGCAGCGGCTCGGAGTTGAGGCGCGCGGCAGCCCGGCGCGATGCGGAAACGGTTGCGGGCAAGTTCTCAGCCGCACGGCCGAGAGCTTCGGCCGGAGTGAGCACTTCGGCTTGGGCCAGAAGCGGCATTAAGGTTGCAAGGAGTGCCGAAAGGCGTAGTTTCATGATAATTTCTTGGTCATAGAGTCGCGGATGGTGTCCACAACGTTAATAATATAGTCACCGACTTTTTCCAGGTCGGCCACGGCGTCCATATAGAAGATGCCGGCCTGATAGTCGTAGAGGCCGTTGTTGATGTTCTCAACGTTTTTGGCGCGGAGCTGATTGCGCAGGTTATTGATTTCGCGCTCCTTATTATAGGCATTGAGCAGTTGCTCCTCGCGCACGCTCTCGATTCCGTTGAGCATCGTAATCATTCCGTTCATCGCCTCGCTGACCAAAACAAACATCTGGTCGATGTTATCTTTTATCAGGTCGGAGAAATGAACGTTAACCTCCTGCTTGCGCGACAGCACGCGGCCGAAGTTATTGCAGCCGTCGCCTATCGACTCGATTTCGGAGTTGATGTTAAACAGGGCGGAAACGCGCAGTTTGCCATCGTTTGACAAACGGCCCTGAGCCGTGCGGTTGAGGAAATCGGCGATTTCGCGTTCCATGCGGTCGGAAATGTCCTCATATTTCTCCAGGCGCGAATAAAGCTGGTTGAACTCCTTGGTCTTGGCATTGACGTGGAGCAGCTGCTGGGCCATGCCGAGCATGCGGTCAACGCGCTGGGCAAAGACTGCAACCTCTTTTTCGACCTGTACGATATTGAGTTCCGAAGCGCTGATGCGGTTCGAGCCGATATACTTGAGCGAGAATTCCTCGTCCTGAGTCTTCGAGGGGATGAAATATTCAACNGCNTTAACNTAGAAGCCTGTAAACCAAATCATCAGCGAGCCGTTGATGAGCTTGTAAACGGTGTGGAACAGCGACATGCCGAAGCTCACCGAAATCTGCATGGCCGCAATCTGGCGGATAACATGGTGGGTCGTTGGCAGCGAGTTGTCAAACAGGTGGTTATAAACCTCGGGGTCGGTCTGTTCGATGTGGGTAACGTAGTGATAGAGCTGCGTGGGGTCGCCCTGGCCTATGGCCGAAGTGAGCCACTCGATCATGCTGACAAACGGAAAGAACACCGGCAGCATCCAAACCAGGCCCAAGACGTTGAACAGCACGTGGCCCATGGCCGTGCGCTTGGCCCCGACATTGCCGCTGAGCGATGCCAGCACGGGGGTGATACAGGTTCCGAGGTTGGCGCCGAGAACGATGGCACATGCCAGGTCAAACGTAATCCAACCCTTGGCACACATAATCAACGCTATGGCAAAGGTTGCCGCCGACGACTGGATAACCATTGTGAGCAGGCAGCCAACAAGCGCGAAAATCAGAACCGAGCCGAAGCCGGAATGGGTATATTGCTGCAGGAACGCAAACATTTCGGGGTTGGCCTGCAGGTCGGGAACATATTTCGAAATCAGGTCGAGGCCCATGAACAGGAAGGCGAAACCAATAAGGAACTCACCCGTGCTCTTGTTGCGGCTCGACGAAGTGAACATCAGCGGAACCGCAATGCCCACCAATGGCAGCATGAATGCCGACATGTTGACCTTGAAGCCAAACAGGGCAATGACCCACGCCGTGAACGTAGTGCCCACATTGGCGCCGAAAATCACCGCCATGGCCTGCGACAGAGTCATCAAACCGGCATTTACAAAGCTGACAATCATCACCGTAGAGGCCGACGACGACTGAATGAGAGCCGTAATAACCATGCCGGTAACCATGCCGCTGAAGCGGTTGCGGGTCATTATCGACAAAATATTGCGAAGGCGATCGCCGGCGACCTTCTGCAGGCCCTCGCTCATCACCTTCATGCCATAGAGAAACAGGCATACTGCGCCTAACAGACACAGCAGGTCCAAAATGCTGTAGTTCATATTCTAACTATAATTTCGCCCACAAATTTAGCAAACCTTTCTGAATTTAACAAATTTCCGCGTCAATTATTGGCATTTTTACCCCCCTGCCGCCGCAGACTGCGCACAGGGCTGAACACAGGGTGGTTTTTCGATTTTGGTTTTCAGGAATTTTTTCGTAATTTTGCGGCTTAAATTCTCACATTGTGAACACAAAATATATATTTGTTACCGGCGGCGTAGTATCGTCGCTTGGCAAGGGAATAATTTCCTCGTCGCTGGCCTGCTTGCTCAAGGCTCGCGGCTTTAGAGTCACCATCCAGAAATTCGACCCCTACATCAACATCGACCCGGGGACGCTAAACCCCTATGAACATGGCGAATGCTACGTTACAGTCGATGGCCACGAGGCCGATCTCGACCTCGGCCACTACGAGCGTTTCACCAACGTCAGAACCTCACGCGCCAACAACATTACCACCGGCCGCGTTTATCAGAGCGTAATCGACAAGGAACGCCGGGGCGACTATCTGGGCAAAACCGTGCAGATTATTCCCCACATCACCGACGAAATCAAGCGCAACGTAAAGCTGCTCGGCAAAACCGGCAACTTCGACTTCGTGATTACCGAAATCGGCGGCGTTGTGGGCGACATTGAATCGCTCCCGTTTTTGGAAGCCGTTCGCCAGTTGCGCTGGGAGTTAGGCAACGACGCCTGCTGCGTACATCTGACCTACGTGCCCTTCCTCGGTGCCGCCAAGGAGCTCAAAACCAAGCCCACCCAACACTCCGTCAAGCAGCTGCAGCAGCTTGGCATTCAGCCCGACGTGTTGGTTCTACGCACCGAGCACGATATTCCGCAGGAGATGCGCGCCAAAATCGCGCAGTTCTGCAACGTTGCGCCCGACGCGGTTGTGCAGAGCGCCGATGCACCGTCGATCTACGAAGTGCCGATGCGTATGCACCGCCAGCATCTCGACGACATAGTTTTGCGCGTATGCCACGTTGAATCCGACCGCCAGCCCGACCTGAAGGCCTGGCATACATTCCTCGAAAAACTTCANTCGCCCAAAGACGAAATCAAGATTGCCCTCGTTGGCAAATACGTTGAGCTGCAAGATGCCTATAAATCAATCAACGAATCGCTCTTCATAGCCGCAACCTATCTTGACCGGCGCCTGAAGCTGACCAGCATCCACAGCGAAAAAATCGACGACTCCAACGCCGGCGAACTGCTCGGCGACATGGACGGCATAATCGTTGCNCCCGGCTTTGGCCAACGCGGCATCGAAGGCAAATTCGCCGCGCTGAAATGGGCCCGCGAACACGACGTTCCCACCTTTGGNATCTGCCTGGGCATGCAGTGCATGGTCATTGAGTTNGCNCGNAACGTGCTCGGCCTGAGCCGGGCGAACTCCCGCGAAATGGACGCCCTGACGCCCGACCCGGTAATCGACCTGATGGAAGAGCAGAAAAGCGTTACCGAAAAGGGTGGCACCATGCGCCTGGGGGACTACGACTGCGCCCTGGCCGAAGGCTCGCTGGCAAGCAAAGCCTACGGCGGCGCAAAAATAATCAGCGAACGCCACCGCCACCGCTTTGAGTTCAACTCGCGCTACCGCAACGACTTCGAGGCCGCCGGCATGCGCTGCTCGGGCGAAAACCCCGACACCCGACTGGTGGAAATCGTTGAGATTCCCACCCTGCGCTGGTATTTAGGCACTCAGTTCCACCCCGAATACTCGTCGACNGTGGTTGCCCCCGGCCCGATNTTCCTCGANTTCATCAAAGCCGCCATTGACTATAGAAACGACAAAAACAATATCAATAACTAATGGATAAGAACACATTGACCGGCGTCCTGCTCATGGGCGCAATCATATTCGGCTTCATGTGGCTCAACAAGCCCACGGCCGAAGAAATCGAGCAAGCCCGCAAGGAGCAGCAGGAGCANCGCGCCGACTCGCTGCGCCGCGCCGAAAGCGCCCGCGAGGAAGCTCTGACCATNCCCGAAATCACNGCTGCCGACAAAGCAGCCCTCTGCAACGGNCTGGCCCTNTATGGCCGCGAAATGGCCAACGGTNTGCGCGGAGTTGGCAGCGACACCTACGAGCTGACCCTCGAAAACGATTCTACAGTCTCCGGCGTNATTAAAACCGCCAACGGCGAAATNGACGTTAACGACGTTATCAACAACACCGCCGACGCCGANCAGCTGACCCGCGCCAANGCCGCCCGTGCCCTCAAAGGCGCGATTTCCGACCTGCAGCGCTATCGCAACTTCGCCGCCCACCTCAACGGCACCGACACCGTAATCGGCATGGAGAACGACGTTATAGCCCTCGAATTTTCGAGCCGCGGCGGCCAGATCAGCAACGTTATACTGAAAAACTACGACTGCTACATCAACCCCGACGACACCACCAAGATTCAGCTCTGGAAGGCCGACACGAACTCCTATTCGTTCACCCTGCGTTCCGACAGCGAAAAGTTCGAGTCGTCGCAGTTCTACTTCACTCCGGTGATGGAAAACGACTCGACCCTGCTGATGAAACTCGACCTGGGCGCCGGCGCCTGGTGGGGCATACGCTACACCCTGCCCGAAGCCGACGGCTATCGCGTGAAGATGGATGTTGTTCAACACTCAATGCAGTCGGCCGGAGTAATTCCCGTGGGCGTAACCACCATGGAATTCAACTGGCACCAGAAAATGGCCCGCTTTGANCGCGGCCGCGTTTATGAGCAGCGCAACTCCGCACTNTACTATAAGGAGGCGGGCGACGACGTTGANCACCTGTCGGAACAGAAAGACGCCGCCAAGACCGTTGACGTGCCGGTTAAATGGTTCGGCTACAAAAACCAGTTCTTCAGCTCAATGCTGATTGCCGACGACACTTTCAANGCCGGCTCGAAAGTTGTTAGCGAAGACCTTTCCGACAACCTCACCTACCTGAAGGCCATGACCACCACGGCCCAGGTCAACTANTCNACATCGGCCGAACAGGTTGCCGGCTTCAACTTCTACCTCGGCCCGAACCTCTACNCCGAGCTGCGCGACATGGACCGCGTAGACCCCGAAGGNCACCTCGACCTCACCCANGTGATTCCCCTGGGCTGGAGCCTCTTCCGCTGGATCAACACCGGCGTTATCATTCCCGTGTTCGGCTTCCTGAGCAAATATATTGTCAANTACGGCATNATTATTCTGCTGCTGGCATTCCTGATTAAGGTGGTGCTNTATCCNTTCACCTANAANACCTANCGCTCGCAAGCCAAGATGCGNCTTTTGGCTCCCGAAATCAAGGCCATCAACGAAAAATATTCCGCTCCGGAAGACGCCATGAAAAAGAGCCAGAAAACCATGGAACTCTACACCAAAGCGGGCGTCAACCCAATGGGCGGCTGTCTGCCGATGCTGTTGCAGATGCCTATCCTCGTGGCCATGTTCTCGTTCTTCCCCAGCTGCATCGAGCTGCGCGGCGAGCAATTCCTCTGGGCGAAAGACCTTGCCGCTCCCGACGCCATAATTTCGTGGACCGCNAACATTCCGCTGATTTCATGGNTGTTTGACTACCACCTGAGCCTCTTCTGCCTGCTGATGACCGCAACCAACATTGTCTACTCAAAGGTTATGATGGATTCGCAGCCCGGCGGCAACTCNATGCCCGGCATGAAGATGATGACCTACGCCATGCCGCTGATGTTCCTGTTCCTGTTCAATAACTACCCCGCAGGCCTGAGCTACTACTACTTCGTGTTCCTGCTGCTAACCATTCTGCAGACCTACGCTATCCGCCACTGGGTTATCGACGAAGACAAAGTGCGCGCCGAAATGGCCGCCAACGCCAAAAAGCCCAAAAAGAAATCGGGCTGGCTCGCCCGCATGGAGGCCGCCCAGCGCCAGCAGCAACANCTGATGCGCGAACAAGCNCAAGGTAAAAACAAGAAAAAATAAACCAGACGTGGATAAAAGATATTCNCTGCGCGGAGTTTCCGCCACCAAAGAAGACGTTCACTCCGCCATTCGCAACATCGACAAAGGCATCTTCCCGAAAGCCTTCTGCAAAATAATCCCCGACATTCTCGGCGGAGACCCCGACTACTGCAACATTATGCACGCCGACGGCGCCGGCACCAAGTCGAGCCTCGCCTACGTTTACTGGCGTGAAACCGGCGACCTGAGCGTATGGAAGGGCATAGCGCAAGACGCACTGGTTATGAACATCGACGACCTGATTTGCGTAGGCGCGACTTCGGGAATTCTCGTCAGCTCGACCATCGGGCGCAACAAGCACCTGATTCCCGGCGAGGTCATTGCCGCCATTATCAACGGCACCGAAGAGCTGCTGGCCGAAATGCGCTCGCACGGAATAGACATCCACTCAACCGGCGGCGAAACCGCCGACGTGGGCGACCTGGTGCGCACAATCATCGTTGACTCAACGGTTACCTGCCGCATGAAGCGCGCCGACGTTATCGACAACGCCAACATCGCCGCCGGCCAGGTTATCGTAGGCCTGGCTTCGTATGGCAAAGCCGCCTACGAAACCACATACAACGGCGGCATGGGCTCAAACGGCCTCACCTCGGCCCGCCACGACGTTTTTCACCGCTACCTGGCTGAAAAATATCCCGAAAGCTTCGATGCCGCAACCCCGGCCGACCTGGTCTACAGCGGCTCGGTGCGCCTGACCGACCCCACCGAAGTTGAAGGCGTCGACGCCGGCAAACTCGTGCTCTCCCCCACCCGCACCTACGCCCCCTTCGTCAAAGCCATGCTCGACGAAATGCGCCCGCAGGTGCGCGGCATGATTCACTGCTCGGGAGGCGCCCAAACCAAGATTCTCCACTTCCTCGATCCGCAGCTGAAGGTTGTTAAAGACAATCTGCTGCCGATTCCGCCGCTGTTTGAGCTGATTCAGCGCGAAAGCGCAACCGACTGGGAAGAGATGTTTAAGGTATTCAACTGCGGAACGCGCCTTGAAGTTTACGTCGACCCCGCCGACGCGCAGCGCGTAATCGACATTGCCGCCCGCTTCGACATTCCGGCCCAAATCATCGGCCGCGTCGAGCCCCGCACCGACGCCCAACCCCGCCTCACCATCCACTCCCCCCACGGCTCCTTCACCTACAACGCCTAATCCCCCCGCATAGCCTGTAGAGACAAGTTTAAATATTATTTTGTAATATTTATTTCACAATTTGGAATATTTTTCCTAAATTTGCAATCGAGCTATCAGAATCTATGAGGATAATAACCGAAGAGCCTCTGAAAAAATATATTGAACGGTTTCCTGAAACACGCGTTGCGCTTCAAGAATGGGTTCGCGTTGTGCGACATGCCGAATGGAAGAGCTTCGCAGACGTCAAGGCGACATTCAATAGCGTTGACTCCGTAGGAAACCAACACTATGTTTTCAACATCAAAGGAAACCATCACAGGCTCGTGGTTGTTATCAAATTCACTATTAAATGGGTCTACATCCGATTTATCGGGACTCATAGTGAATACGACAGAATCGATTGTTCAACAATTTAGCGATTTTAGATATGACAAAGATTGAGAATGAAGAACAATACCGTTGGGCACTTGGTCGCATTGATGAACTTTTACCCCTGGTCAACGACTCCACTCCCCTTTCAGACCCGAATAGTATAGAACTCGACCTGCTATCGGGGCTGGTTGCCGACTACGCCGACGCGCATTATTCCATTGGTGAGCCTTCATTAGCCGATGTCATAAAACTGCGAATGTTCGAAATGGGATTAAATCAAACGGCATTGGCCCGACTCATTGGTGTAAGCCCGTCAAGAATAAGCGAATACCTCTCAGGCAAAAAAGAACCGACCCTTAAACAAGGACGAGCCTTGAGCAGGTCGTTAAACATAGACGCTAACATTATTCTCGGCGTGTAACGCACCATTAAGATGGAAGTAAAGGAGATTATTGGCAATGCGGGTAAGAGGCTCAATGTTGAGCAGCTGACTCCGATGCAGCATAAAATGGCGGGGCTGCCGGCCGAAACACCGGCGGTGGCGCTGATTGCGCCCACCGGCTCAGGCAAAACCCTGGCCTTCGCCCTGGCGCTGCTCCCTCGCGTAAAAGGAGGCACGGGCCACGTTGAGGCCCTGGTGATTGCCCCGACCCGCGAGCTGGTGCTTCAGATTACCAAAACCCTTGCGGCCCTGGCGCCGCAATTGAGAATAGTTGCACTCTACGGCGGCCACTCCGTGCTCGACGAAACACGTTCGCTGGAGGCCGCGGTGCCCGACGTGGTAGTCGGCACCCCCGGGCGCATTCTCGACCACATAGGGCGCGGACGCCTCGACCTCTATCGAGTTAAGGTGCTCGCCACCGATGAATACGACAAATCGCTCGAACTCGGTTTTCAGGACGAAATGCGCCGCATTGTGCGCAAAATCCACGCCCCGCAGCTACTGATACTCACTTCGGCCACACGTCTCGACGAACTCCCCGACTGGCTTCCGGCCCGCGGCCTGCAGACCCTCGACTTCACCGACGGCTCGGCCGAACAACCCAAGCTGAAGGAATATGCGATCCCCAGCTCCGATGCCGACAAGCTCGACACCCTCAAGGGCCTGTTGCTGCGCCTGCCCCAGGAGCGAACAATAGTGTTCGTCAACCATCGCGAAAGCGCCGAGCGGGTCTATGAATTTCTGAAAAAGGGAGGCTTTCCGGCCGCGCTCTATCACGGCGCCCTCGACCAGCACGACCGCGAAACGGCAGTCGACGTTTTTACTAACGGCTCGGCGCCGATATTGGTTGCCACCGACCTTGCGGCGCGCGGCCTCGACATTCCGCAGGTGCGCAACGTTGTTCACTACCATCTGCCCCTGACCGACGAAACCCTGACCCACCGCAACGGACGCGCCGGACGCATGGGTGCCGAAGGCGACGTTTACTACCTCATTGGGCCCAAAGAAGAAGCCCCGGCGGGCGCAGGCCCGATTTCGTTCGCCCACGTTGAGCCGCAGCCGTGGGCCCGGCCCTGCCGCACACTCTACTTCCACAGCGGGCGCAAGGAAAAACTGTCGAAAGGCGACATCGTCGGCGCGCTGACAGGCCCCGGAGGCCTCGCCGCCAACCAAATCGGCCCCATAGCGCTCCACGACCACCGCGCCTTGGTAGCCATTACCGGCGCCGACACCGCAGCCCTGGCCCAAACTCTTTCCGCCGGACGAATCAAAGGCAAAAAAGTCCGCGTAACAACTCTAAACTAATCTCCTTAAGTATATAATGGAAAAAATCATCCTTACCGGCGACCGTCCTACCGGCAAACTCCATCTCGGCCACTTTGTTGGTTCGCTGCGCCGCCGCGTCGAACTGCAGAACACCGGCCTGTTTGACAAAATTTTCGTTATGATTGCCGACGCCCAGGCCCTGACCGACAACGCCGACAACCCCGAAAAAGTGCGCCAAAACGTTATCGAAGTCGCCCTGGACTATCTTTCGGTGGGCATCGACCCGACCAAAACGACCATATTCGTTCAAACTCAGGTTCCCGAGCTTTGCGAACTGGCGTTCTACTATATGAACCTCGTGAGCGTTAGCCGCGTTCAGCGCAACCCTACGGTGAAGACCGAAATCAAAATGCGCAACTTCGAGCAGTCGATACCCGTAGGCTTCTTCTGCTACCCCATCAGCCAGGCATCGGACATCACCGCATTCAAGGCCACCACCGTTCCCGTGGGCGAAGACCAGGCCCCGATGATTGAGCTCACCCGCGAAATCGTTAACCGCTTCAACCATATCTATGGCCCGACGCTGGTTGAGCCCGAAATACTGCTGCCCGACAACGCCGCCTGCATGCGCCTGCCCGGAACCGACGGCAAAGCCAAAATGAGCAAAAGCCTCGGCAACTGCATCTACCTGTCTGACACTCCCAAAGAGGTTAAGAAAAAGGTCAACAGCATGTATACCGACCCCGAGCACCTGACCATCGACTCGCCCGGACACCTCGAAGGCAACGCGCCGTTTATCTATCTCGACGCATTCTGCCGCGATGANCATTTNGCNAAATATCTGCCCGACTANGCCAACCTCGACGANCTCAAGGCNCACTANACCCGCGGNGGNCTCGGCGACGGCACNGTCAAGAAGCTGCTNATCAACATTCTCGAAGANCTNCTNNCNCCCATTCGNGAGCGNCGNCAATATTTNGAGCAGAATATNCCCGAAGTNTACGAAATTCTGCGCAAAGGCTCCGANAANGCCCGCNNNACCGCCGCNCANACCCTCGACGAAGTGCGCCGCGCAATGCACATCAACTATTTCGACGACAACGANCTGATTTCCTCGCAGGCCGCACGCTTCCGCAAATGAACCGACCGGACGAAATAATTCTTGCCATCGAATCGTCGTGCGACGACACCTCGGCCGCCGTTATCCGCAACGGCCTGATGCTGTCGAACGTAATCGCCTCGCAATCGGTCCACGAAGAATATGGCGGCGTAGTGCCCGAGCTCGCCTCGCGCGCCCATCAGCAAAACATCCTGCCGGTGGTCGACACCGCGCTGCGCCGCGCCGGCGTTGACAAGTCGCAGCTGTCGGCAATTGCCTACACCCGCGGCCCCGGCCTGCTCGGCTCACTGCTGGTCGGCACTTCGTTTGCCAAAGGCATGGCCCTGGGCCTCGGCATTCCGCTGATCGACGTCAACCACCTCCACGGCCACGTGTTGAGCCACTTCGTGCGCGAGCAGCCCGACGATGAAGTTCCCGAATTCCCCTATCTTGCCCTGCTGATTTCGGGGGGCAACTCGCAGTTGGTGCTCGTGCGCTCCGACTCCGACATGGAAATCCTGGGGCGCACAATCGACGATGCCGCCGGCGAGGCCTTCGACAAGTGCGCAAAAGTTATGGGCCTCCCCTACCCCGGCGGCCCGCACATCGACCGCCTGGCCGCCGAAGGCAACCCCAAGGCGTTTAAGTTCGCCAAGCCCCACATTCCCGGCCTCGACTATAGCTTCAGCGGTCTGAAAACCTCGTTTCTCTACACAGTGCGCGACGGCCTTAAACAGTCGCCAACCTTTATAGAAGATAACCTGGCCGACCTGGCCGCTTCGATTCAGAGCGCTATAATCGAAACCCTGATGGCCAAGCTCGAACTGGCCGTAAAGCAAACCGGCGTCAAAGCCGTGGCCATAGGCGGAGGGGTGTCGGCCAACTCCGGCGTGCGTCAGGCCGTTGCCGACTTTTGCGCCGCCCGTGGCCTGAAAGCGTGGATTCCGCCGCGGAAGTTCACTACCGACAATGCCGCGATGGTAGCCATTGCCGGTGCCTTCAAATTCCGCCGCGGCGAATTCGGCGACCTCGATGCCGCGCCCTTCGCCCGCCTGCAAGTTTAACCGATTTTTCCGCTCCCACCCATGGACAAACCAGCTTTTGAACTGCCGATGAAAGTGCGCGACTACGAAGTCGACTGTGAAGGCATTGTCAACAACGCGCGCTACCTCAACTATCTGGAACATACGCGCCACGAGTTCTGTGCCCTGGCCGGATTCTCGTTCGCCGAAATGCGCCGCCGCAACATGTCGCCGGTGGTTCGCCGCGTTGAAATCGACTATCTGTCGTCGCTGGGGCTGGGCGAAGAGTTCACGAGCCTCGTAAGCCTTCGCCGCAAGGGCGCACGCTTTATTTTTCATCAGTGGATAGTTGCTGCCGACGGCCGCATGGTTGTCGACGCGCAGGTCACCATTGTTAACGTTATCAACGGCCGCCCGAGCNGCGGCGAGGAATTTGCCGAAGCCTTCAGCGAATATATCGTCGACCAAGAATAAATGACCAACAGGNAGTTGCTNTATAAAANCGNGTTCAGTTCGGTCCGGGGCATGAATCTGACCCTCGGGCGCGAGTTATTGCAACTTGCCGGCAGCGAAAAAGAGTTTTTCGNAATGCCGGAAACCCGCCTGCGCTATCTAACTCAATCCAAGGCCCGCATCTACAGCGCCGACTATCGCGCCAAAGTTCTTGAGGACGCGGCCGCGGAATTATCGTTTCTGGAAGCCAACAAGATTACCGCGCTCTATTTTACCGACCCGGCGTATCCTCACCGGTTGCTCGAATGCGACGATGCGCCGACGGTTATCTACACCTGCGGGTCGCTCGACCTCAACGAGCGCCGCATGGTAGGCATAGTCGGTACGCGCCATGCAACCCCCTACGGCATTGAATTTACCCGCAAGCTGGTAACCGACCTTGCCGAAAATGTTGGCAATGTGGCAATTGTCAGCGGCCTGGCCTACGGCATCGACATTGCCGCCCACCGCGCGGCCCTGGCCGTGGGAGTGCCGACGGTCGGCGTCATGGCCACCGGCCTCAACAACATTTATCCGGCCGACCATCGCGGCGACGCCCGGCGCATGGTCAGCGACGGCGGCCTGCTCGTGACCGAATATGGCCACCGCACGCCAGTTCATAAAGGAAACTTCGTTGCCCGCAACCGCATAATCGCCGGCTTGTGTGACTGCGTCGTAGTTGCCGAAAGCGCCGAAAAAGGGGGCGCGCTGATAACCGCAAATATCGCCGCAGGCTATAACCGCGACGTTTTTGCCCTGCCCGGGCGCATTTCCGACCCCTACTCGGCCGGCTGCAATCGGCTGATTGCCGCCTCGACGGCCATGCTCATCAGCGACGCCAGCGACCTTTGCCGGGCACTCCAATGGCCGGTAAAGAATGCCGCCGACAGCGTCGCGTCGCCCCAATTGCCCATAGAAATGAACTCCGACGAGGCCCGGATTGTTGAAAGTTTGACCACCGATTCCGGAGCAAGCGTGCAGCAGCTAACCGCCCTCACCGGATTCAGCGTCAGCAAACTCATGTCGCTGCTCATCGACATGGAATTCCGCGGGCTGGTGCTTGCTCTGCCCGGCGGACGCTATCAGCGAGTATAACCTTAAAATCTAAGTATATATGCCACGAATCATCCCCCCATCAGAACTGATTATAAACCCCGACGGGTCTGTTTTTCACCTCCACCTGCGCCCCGACCAGCTCACCGACCGCATAATCCTTGTTGGCGACCCGGGCCGAGTAGACATGGTGGCCTCATTTTTCGACGAGCGCACGTTTGAAGTGTCGTCGCGCGAGTTCCACACCATTGGCGGCACTTATAAGGGCAAACCGATAATGTGTCTGAGCCACGGCATCGGCCCCGACAATATCGACATTGTGGTTACCGAGCTCGACGCCCTGGCCAACGTTGACTTTCAAACCCGCGAGGTACGCGAAAACACCCGCTCGCTCACAATGGTGCGCATCGGCACCTCAGGCGCCCTGCAGCCCGAACTGACCCTCGGCACCCCGGTAATTGCCGAAAAGGCCATTGGCTTCGACGGCGTTTTGAACTACTATGCCGGCCGCAACAGCGTTGCCGACCTCGACTTCGAGCATGCCTTGTGTGACCACACNGGNTGGAATNCCCTCTGGGCCAAGCCCTACGTTGTCGATGCCGACGCTTCGCTGGTTGACCGCATCGGCGGCNACGACATGGTGCGCGGCAACACCATTTCGGCCGTTGGCTTCTATGGCCCGCAAGGNCGCGAAGTGCGCCTCCACCTGGCCAACCCCGANNTNAACGCCCGCATTGAAGAATTCCGCTTCAACGGCCGCAAAATCACCAACTACGAAATGGAATCCGCTCCGCTTCAGGGCCTCGCCCGACTGATGGGCCACAAAGCCATGACNGTTTGCTCAATCATTGCCAACCGCTATAACAACACGGCCAACCCGCAATATAAAAACGCCATCGCCGACCTGGTCCGCACCGTCCTCGACCGCATNTAATTCAATTTTTACCAAGTAATCCCCCGAATCTTTGGTGGTTCGGGGGATTATACATATATTTGCGGATATATAACCAAAACGATGAAAAAGAATATCCGATCATTGTCGCGCATGTTGCTTCGTGGCAAAAAACTATGGCTCATCATTGTGCTTGTGTTGCTGATTCTGGCAGCCGCCCTATATTTTCTGCTCAAGCCAAAACACCAGGTTATAGTGTTGCCGAATGTAGAAGTAGAAACAGTCAATACTTCCGACGTTAATATCTATGGCGAATACGTTGGACGCATCCGCGCGCAGCAGTTCGTTGAAATCCATGCCCGCGTTGAAGGCTACCTGGAGCAGATGACTTTCAAGGAAGGCTCGCGCATTGAAAAGGGCCAGACCCTGTTTGTTATCGACCCGCGCGTCTACGAAGCCAGAGTCAATAAAGCCAAAGCTCAGCTCAACAAGGCTAAGGCCCAGGCCCAGAAGGCCGATCGCGACCTCAAGCGCATCCGTCCGCTCTATGAGCAGAATGCCGCATCGCAACTCGATTTGGATAACGCCATTGCCGCCGCCGAAAGCGCCAACGCCGAAGAAGCCGTGGCCAAAGCCGACCTCACCCAGGCCGAGCTCACGCTGAGCTACACCCACGTAACCTCGCCGATTTCGGGCTACATTTCGGAGCGAGTGGCCGACATAGGCACCCTTGTGGGTCCGTCGGGAGGCAAATCGCTGCTGGCCACGGTGGTTAAGAGCGACACCGTCAGAATCGACTTTTCAATGACCGCGCTCGACTATCTGCGCAGCAAAGACCGCAACGTTAGCCTCGGCAGCGACGANGANTCNGACAANCTGACNTCCTANGTNACCATNACNCTTGCCGACGGCTCGGAATATCCNTANCGCGGNCTGGTTGACTTTGCGGAGCCTCAGGTTGACTCACAGACGGGCACCTTCTCCGTGCGCGCCGAAATGCCCAACCCCAACCGCCAGCTGCTGCCGGGCGAGTTCACCAAGGTTAAAGTGCTGCTCGACCTCAGGCGCGATGCCGTAGCCATTCCGTCGAAGGCAATCGTTATTGAAAAAGGCGGCGCCTACGTTTACGTTGTACGCCCCGACAGTATTGTTGAGAAACGCTTCATCGAAACCGGCCCCGAACTCAACAACAGCACCATAGTTGAGCGCGGCCTGGGCAAAGGAGAGAAAATAGTTGTTGAAGGCTACCATAAGCTCTCGCAGGCCATGAAGGTTAACCCCATAGAAGCCGTCAAAGAGGAATGAAAAAGAATTTCTTTCTTCGCCATCCGGTTTTTTCGATAGTCATATCGCTGGTAATCCTGATTGTGGGCCTCATAGGCCTGCAGCTGCTGCCGATCGACCAGTATCCGGAAATCGTCCCCCCGGTGGTTAAAATCACCGCGTCATATCCCGGAGCGGATGCGTCGACCGTTACCCAAGCCGTAGCCACTCCCATCGAGCAGGAACTCAACGGCACTCCGGGAATGATCTACATGTCGTCGTCGAGCTCAAACTCCGGCGGGTTCACGGCGCTGGTGACCTTCGACATCGACACCGACCCGGAGCTTGCTGCGGTCGACATTCAGAACCGCGTTAAGAAAGCCGAATCGCGCCTGCCGGCCGAAGTGGTCCAGAACGGCATTTCCGTAGTCAAGGAAACCGCCAGCAAGCTGATGACCATAACCATTCAGTCCGACGACCCGAAGTTCGACGAAGTATATCTGAGCAACTACACCACACTCAACGTCGTAGACCCGCTCAGGCGCATTCCTGGCGTTGGCAGCCTAACGGCGGTCGGCGGACGATACTATGCCATGCAAATATGGGTTCAGCCCGATAAGCTCGCCGACCTTGGAATTACCGTGCAAGACATTCAAAGCGCCCTTAAAGACCAGAACCGCGAATCGGCGGCCGGCGCTTTGGGTCAGGCTCCGGCGCGTGATGTTGACATCACCATGCCGATTATTGCCCGGGGTCGCCTGACGGCGGTTTCGGAACTTGAAGACATAGTGCTCCGACCCAATGCCGACGGCTCGATTATCCGCCTGCGCGACGTCGCCCGCGGATCGCTCGAAGCATCGAGCTACGCCACCGAAAGCGGAATCAACGGGGGCAATGCCGCAGTGCTCAACCTCAACATGCTCCCCGGCGCCAACGCCATGGAGGTTGCCGAAGCCGTTAAGAAGGAAATGGCCGAAATTGCCAAGAACTTCCCCGAAGGGGTTACCTACGATATTCCCTTCGACATGACAACCTACATTGCCGAGTCGATTCACCATGTTTACCGCACCTTCTTCGAGGCGTTGATACTGGTGATTATCGTGGTGTTCCTGTCGTTGCAAAACTGGCGTGTGGCGCTGATTCCGGTAATCGCGGTGCCCATATCGCTGGTGGGCACCTTCGGCGTCATGCTGCTGTTCGGGTTCTCGCTCAACATGCTGACGCTGCTCGGACTGATTCTGGCAATCGGCATAGTGGTCGACGATGCAATCGTGGTGGTTGAAAACGTTGACCGTATAATGAACACCGAGCACCTTTCGCCGTTCGACGCCACGGAAAAGGCTATGTCGAACCTCGGCAGCGCGCTGATTGCCATGTCGCTGGTGCTCTGCGCGGTGTTTGTTCCCGTAAGTTTCCTGCCGGGAATCACCGGCCAACTCTACCGCCAGTTTGCGGTAACCATTGCCGTGTCGGTGGTGATTTCAACCATCGTNGCNCTNACNCTGACNCCGGTNATGTGCTCNAAGCTGCTTCGNCCCGANGGNAAGAAAAAGAAAGCNAAAATCTTCNGNNTNATAAACCTNTGGCTGAACAAGAGCAACCGCTTCTACGGNCGCTCGGTCAACNGGGCCATCCNNCANCCGCGGCGCATGTATGCGGCCTTNGGNCTGGCGCTGGTGTTTATCTGGATGATGAACACGCTGCTCCCCCAGAGCTTTATGTCGCAGGAAGACCAAGGCTACTTCACCATTGAGCTCGAACTGCCCGAAGGAGCCACAATCGAGCGCAGCCGCGCCGTGACCGAACGCGCCATGGCCTATCTGCTCAACGACCCCGACGTGGCCTATGTGCTCAACGTTACCGGCTCGTCGCCCCGCGTAGGCACCAATCAGGCCCACACGCAGCTAACAGTAATTCTCAAGCCCTGGGACGAGCGCAAATCAGGTTCGCTGAGCGAGGTGCGCAACAGAATCCACGCCGAACTCTCGAAATATCCCGAAAGCAAGGTCTATATTTTCACTCCGGCCATTATTCCGGGCCTCGGCTCGTCGGGCGGCTTTGAAATGGTTTTGGAAGCCCGAGGCAACGCCACCTACGCCGACCTGCAAAACGCCGTAGACACCCTGAAATATTACGCCGCCGGCGAACCTGCGCTCGCCGACATATCAACTACCCTGCAGAGCGATATTCCCCAGCTGTTCTTTGAAGTTGACCGCGACCGCGCAAAGATGCAGGGCATTCCCGTAAGCGACATATTCTCGACCATGAAGGCNTTCACCGGGTCAATCTATGTCAACGACTTCAATATGTATAACCGCATNTACCGNGTATACATCCAGGCCGAGGCCCCCTATCGCTCAAACCGCGATAACCTGAACCTGTTCTTTGTCAGAAGCGCCAAAGGCTCAATGGTGCCTATTTCGTCGCTCGGCCGCAGCCACTACACCACCGGCCCCGGTACCATAGGCCGATTCAACATGTTTAACTCGGCAACCGTTACCGGCGAAGCGGCTCCCGGCCATAGCACCGGCGAGGCCATGGACGCGATTCAGAACCTGGTTGCGCAACACCTGCCAGACAACATAGGAGTTGAATGGAGCGGNATTTCGTATCAGCANNAACATGAAAGCGGCAACACCGGCTTCGTGCTTTCNCTGGNGCTGNTGTTCGTGTTCCTNTTCCTGGCCGCGCAATATGAGNGCTGGAGCGTGCCCATAGCGGTTATCCTCTCCCTGCCCATTGCCGGCGTGGGCGCCTATCTTGGAATCTGGATTTGCGGCCTCGAAAACAATATCTANTTCCAGATCGGCCTGGTTATGCTGATAGGTCTCGTTGCCAAAAATGCCATTCTGATTGTGGAATTTGCCAAAGAGGAGGTGGCCAAAGGAATGGATGCCACCCACGCCGCGCTAACCGCCACGCGCCTGCGTTTCCGCCCGATAGTCATGACCTCGCTCGCCTTTATGCTCGGCCTGCTGCCGCTGCTCTTCGCTTCGGGCCCGGGCTCGGCGGCGCGCCGCGACATCGGCACCGGGGTCTTCTTCGGAATGCTCGTGGCCATAGTTGTAGGCATCGTGTTCGTTCCATTCTTTTTCGTAGCCATCGATAAACTGAGAAACCGAAAGAAAAAATGAGCCGCCACTTCATATTCATACTCACCATAATTGCCGCCGGCACCCTGCTTTCGGGCTGCTCGGGAGTCAGAAAACTGACCAAGCCGCAAACCGCGGTGCCCGCCGCATTCAGCTCCATAGCGGCCGAAAACGACTCAACATGTCTGGCCGACATCGACTGGTGGGAATTCTACTCCGACCCTACCCTGCGCGACTTTATAGGGCGCACCCTCGAAAACAACAAAGACCTGCTGGCCGCATCCTACAAAATCGACCAGATGAACCGCCTGTATGGTTCGGAGCGGGCCAACCTCTTCCCGGTTATCGGCGGAACGGTCTACGCTAACGACGAAACCAACAACTACTCCGGCACCGGCACTACCTACGACCCCGAAATCGGCATTAAGATTCCGATTTCATGGGAAATAAACATCATGGGCGCTCAAATTTGGAACGCCAAGCGTGCAAACGCCGAATATCAGGCCTCGGCCGAAGATTTTCGGGCGCTGCAGGTTTTGCTGATAGCGCGCACCGCCGAGGCATATTTCCGGATGCTGGCGCTCGAAAACGAGGTTGCCATTGTTAACCACACCATGGAATCGCGCAAAGAGTCGCTGCGCATGGCCAAAATCCGTTTTGAAGGGGGTCTGACTTCTGAAACCGTCTACCAGCAGGCCATGGTGGAATATTCCACCGCGGCATCGCTCGTGCCGAACCTGCGCAAGGAGCTCAACTCGGCCCGCAACGAACTGACGCTGCTGATGGGCGAATTCCCCACCGACTCGCTCACCCCATATATCAAGCACCTGCAGCCGATTATGCTCGACAAGATTCCGGCAGGGGTGCCGTCAGACCTGTTGCAGCGCCGCCCCGACATACGCGCGGCCGAACGACGCCTGGCAGCCGCAGCGGCAAACTGCGGGGCAACATACGCCAACCGCTTTCCGTCGCTTCAGCTCGGATTCACTCCCGGACTCGAAAACAATGAGCTGACCAAATTCCTGGAATCGCCTTTCTCATTCATTGTCGGCACTATCTCGGGCCCGATTTTCGACTTCGGACGTCGCCGCCGCAAACATCAAGCCTCGATAGCAGCCTACGAGCAGGCGCGCCTGAACTACGAAAAAGTTATTCTTCAAGCCTTTACCGAAGTCAATTCGGCAATCAACGCCTACGATAACGCCCGCAAGTNGCNCAAGCTGAAGCTAACCCTGTGTGATGCAGCGGAAAAATACGTGCAGCTCGCNCGGCTTCAATACANTGCCGGCANCTTGAGCTACATTGACGTGCTCGACGCACAGCGCCGCTACTTCGACGCCCGCATCGCCGTCAGCAACACCATCCGCAACGAATANTTCGCCCTCATTGACCTCTACAAAGCCCTTGGCGGCGGCTGGTCCATCGCCAACTAATCNCCCANCCTTTAGACCGATTTNTTAAAATTTGCGGAATTNAATTCCGCAAATTTTAATATTTTTGTGGATTTAATTCCACAAATTTCACTATATTTGCGGAAATTTTAAACACCACTCCAATGATTAAGCGAGAATTACAGTCGGTTATAGAGCCTCAAATCGGTGGCCGAAAAGCCATTATTATTGTCGGAGCACGTCAGGTTGGAAAATCAACACTGTTGCATCAACTTTTTGCCGAGAGCGACAATGTTATGTGGCTAAACGGCGATGACACAGATGTTCAACTCCTGTTTCAGAACCTTAATGCCACCCGCATGCAGGCCATTTTGGGCAACAAACATATCCTGATTATAGATGAAGCGCAACGAATACCCGACATAGGTCTTCGCATGAAAGTTATTATTGATCAACTGCCCGACGTTCAGATTTTCGCATCCGGCAGTTCATCTTTTCAGCTCACATCGAAAGTTGGAGAGTCTTTAACCGGAAGAAAACGAGAATTCCAAATGTTTCCGCTCGCATTTAAGGAAATGGTCAATCACACGGACTTGTTGACTGAACTACGGCTAATTCCCCAACGACTCACTTACGGCTACTATCCCGAAGTCGTAACTTCGCCCGGCCAAGAACGGGAGATTTTGCGGGAGCTATCGTCAAGCTATCTATACCGCGATATACTTCAAATCGACGGTATTAACAAGCCCGACAAACTCCAAAAACTTTTGCAAGCACTCGCCAGGCAAATCGGCGACCAGATTTCATACCGCGAAATCGGTCAACTTACGGGTCTCGACCCGAAAACGGTGGAACGCTATATCGACATTCTGGAAAAGAGCTATATCGTTTTCCGGCTCGGGAGTTTCGCCCGAAACCTCAGGAACGAACTCAAACAAAGCAAAAAGATTTATTTCTACGACATCGGAATAAGAAACGCCATAATTTCTGATTTCAGAGCACCGGAATTGCGAGATGACATTGGAGCTATATGGGAAAACTTCGTGATTGCAGAACGCATCAAACAGATGAGCTACTCCCGCGATTTTGTCAATCTTTGGTTTTGGCGAACCCAGCAGCAACGCGAAATCGACCTGATTGAGGAATCGGACGGAAAGCTCAGTGCAATCGAAATTAAGTGGAACCCCAAAAAGTCAACCGCAAAGATTCCACAAAGCTTCAAGGAAGCATACCCTGATGCCGATTTCCAAATTATCACACCCGAAAATATCGATCAATATTTACTCTGAAAATAATTAAACCCCGCAGATGGCCGAGCCATCTACGGGGTTTTGATTTCGCAGGGAGAGGGGATTACATGATGCCGCGCTCGCGGAGCTTGCACTGCCAGGCCCAGGCGCTGCGCATGGTGTCGGCCAGCGGGGTGTCGGCCTTCCAGCCGAGAACTTCGTTGGCGTGCGAGGGGTTGCCCCAAACCTTTTCGATGTCGCCGGCACGACGGCCAACAATCTTATAGGGAACCTTAACGCCGGTGGCGCTTTCGAAGGTGTTGATGAGTTCGAGAACGCTCACGCCGTTGCCGGTGCCGAGGTTGAAGATTTCAATCGAGGGAGCGTCGGCAACTTCGAGCATGCGGTCCATAGCCTTAACGTGGGCCTTGGCCAGGTCAACAACGTTGATGAAGTCGCGGATGCAGGAGCCGTCGGGGGTGGGATAGTCGTTGCCGAACACGCTGAGTTCCTTGCGGATGCCGATAGCGGTTTGGGTAATGTAGGGAATCAGGTTCTGGGGAACACCGTTGGGCAGTTCGCCGATTTCAGCGCTGGGGTGAGCGCCAACGGGGTTGAAGTAGCGGAGAATTACGCTCTTGAACGGAGCGCCGGCGTTGATAACGTCGGTGATGACTTCTTCGCTGATCTGCTTGGTGTTGCCGTAGGGCGAGGTTGCCTTTTTGATGGGAGCCTGTTCGGTTACGGGGTTTTCGTCGGGTTCGCCGTAAACGGTGCAAGAGCTGGAGAATACGATGCCCTTAACGCCGAATTCGGCCATGCAGTCGAGCAGGTTCATCAGGGTGTTGAGGTTATTGCGATAGTAGAGCACGGGCTTCTCCATGCTTTCGCCAACAGCCTTGGAAGCTGCGAAGTTGATAATGCCCTTGATTCCGGGGAAGGCCTGGAAGAGGGTGCGCAGAACGGTCATGTCGCAGCAGTCGCCCTTGATAAAGGCCGGACGCTTGCCCGAGATTTTTTCAATGCCGTCGAGAACCTTTTCGTTGGAGTTCGAAAGGTTGTCGATAATAACTACGTCATAGCCGGCAGCCTGNAGTTCAACAGTNGTGTGCGAACCGATNTAGCCTGTGCCGCCGGTAACGAGGATTGTGCCTTTGCTCATGATAATAANNGATGAATTGTTAGAGGNTTTTATAGGCGCAAATTTAACAAAAACTACCGAAAGTTTCAACACTTTTTCGTAACTTTGCGCAAAATATATTTTAAATGTCAAGAAAGCGCAAAGAATTGCCCGTTTTAGAGGGCATTGAAATAACCGGCGTGGCAGCCGAGGGCAATGCCCTGGCCCGCGTCGACAACATGGTAGTTTTCATTCCCTACGGTGCTCCGGGCGACATTGCCACGGTGCGCCTGACCCGCAAGAAACACTCCTACGCCGAAGGGCGCATCGAAAAGCTTGAGCAGCCCTCACCCCTGCGCGNGGAGCCGAAGTGNGCCCACTTCGGGCTCTGCGGCGGTTGCCGCTGGCAGCACCTGCCCTACGATTTTCAGCTGCAGTGCAAGCGCCAGCAGGTTGTTGACTGCCTCGACCGCATCGCCAAGATTCCCCACCCCGAAGTGATGCCTGCCCTCGGCTCGGAGCAGATTTGGGACTACCGCAACAAGATGGAATATACCTTTTCGGCCAAACTTTGGCTGACGCCCGAACAGATGGCGTCAGGCCAGGAGTTTGCCGACCGCCGCGCCGCGGGGTTCCATATTCCGGGCGCTTTCGACAAGGTTCTGCCCATCGACTACTGCCACCTGCAGGATGCGGGCATCGGCAACGAGCTGCGCAACTTCGTTAAAGACTTCGGCAAGGAAAACGACCTGAGTTTCTACGACCTGCGCGCCAACCAAGGGCTGCTGCGCACCCTGATGATTCGCACGGCATCGACCGGCGAGGTCATGGCCCTGATGAGTTTCGGCGAAGATGACCCCGAGGCCATTGAAAAAGTTATGTCGGCGATTCACAACCGCTTCGGCGAACGCATAACGTCGCTGCTCTATGTTGTAAACCTCAAGGTGAACGACACTTTCGGCGACCTCGACGTAATTACCTATGCCGGCAAGCCGTATATCGAAGAAGAAATGGAGGGTCTGCGCTTCCGCGTCGGCCCCAAGTCGTTTTATCAGACCAACTCGCGCCAGGCCTACCGCCTGTACTCGGTAGCGCGCGAACTCGCCGACCTCAAGGGCGACGAACTGGTCTATGACCTATATACCGGCACGGGCACCATTGCCAACTTCGTTGCGCGTCGCGCACGCCGCGTAATCGGCATCGAATACGTGCCTGAAGCCATTGAAGACGCCAAGGTCAACGCCGAGGTCAACGGCCTGGACAACACGCTGTTCTATGCCGGCGACATGAAGGACATTCTGACCGCTGAGTTTATTGAAAAGCACGGGCGCCCCGACGTTATGATTGTTGACCCGCCGCGCGCCGGCATGCACGAAGACGTTACGCGCGTGATTCTCAACGCCGAGCCCGAGCGCATAGTCTACGTTAGCTGCAACCCCGCCACTCAGGCCCGCGATCTGCAGCTGCTCCACGAAAAATATGACATTACGGCCGTACAACCGGTCGACATGTTCCCCCACACGGCCCACATTGAAAACGTTGTGGCCCTGCAGCTCAGAAAATAATCCGGGTTACTTGCGGCGGAGCGTATAAAGCGCCTTTGACTTTACTTTATAGGGGGTTGACTGGCGTCGCTTCGGCGCGGGCGAACGAAAGTAATGAAACGAGTGGTTGCGGTCCCACGATGGCACGCTGAGCATTCGTGTCTGTCCGGCCGGAATATCGGTAATCAGCCGATGACTCGTGCGATGCAGCTGCCGCCCGGACATGTCGAAATATTCCAGCTCCACAGCCAGACCGTTGATATCCAGCGAGTCGAGGTTGGTAACCAAAAATGTTTCGCGCAACGCGGCATTCGGCTTTTCGTAGCCCGAAAAGCGCAGCCGGGCCGGCATAACCGTGTCGTAAAGCTCAATGGCAGGCGGCTGCGGCGCCGGTGTCTTCTTCAATTTGGGGAGCTTGGCGCCTGCTGCGAGCGGCATGAGCACCAGCAGCGCGATGAGAATTGTAGTCCGTTTCATGACAGCCACTTTTCAGCCTCGGCGAGTTTTTCGGCCGAGCCAATGTCGTGCCAGCTGTAGCCGTCGAGGTTACNGCCATANATCTCGGCCTTCGNTGCGGCGGCAACGTAGAACGGCGTGAGCGAAAATACCTCTGAGCCGATTTGGCGCGCATACTCTTCGAGCAGCGGAAAAATTTCGGGCGANACAACGTGAATNCCGTTGAAAGCCAACGGCNTGCCCGANGGATTGCCCTTGGTTTCNCCGGTTTTGTCGTTTATCCAGCCGCANAGNCGCATGGTGNGCGGCTCGAAGACCAGATGGCGCGACGACGTGCGCTCTTTGACCAGCAGCGAGGCCACGCCCTGCAGCGAAAGCCGGCGCAAGTCGAGGTCNGTAAGGATGTCGGCGTTATGCAGCAGAATCGGNTCGTCNTCGCCGAGCAGCTTGCGNGCAGCCAGCAGGCCGCCACCGGTATCGAGCAACCGGCCCCGCTCATCAGCAATAGCTATTTCGAGCCCGAAATCGTTGGCCGCAAGATAATCTATTATCTGATCGGCAAGATAATGAACGTTAACAACGACTTTGCTGATGCCGGCGGCACGCACGGCCTCCAGCACCCGGGCAAGCATCGGCTTGCCGGCCACCTCGACCAGCGCCTTGGGCCTGGTTAGAGTGAGCGGGCGCAGGCGAGTACCTTCGCCGGCAGCAAAAATCATTGCTTTCATCGACGTTCGCGGTGGTAGAGATTAACGGCAACTTCCGAGCCGTAGCGGTGAATCAGATGGCGCGTCATGGCCTCCGCACAGTAAACCGAGCGGTGCTGACCGCCGGTGCAGCCAAAGGCCACCTGCAAATCGGTGAATCCGCGCTTGCAGTAGCGCTCGACCGACGCGTCGATCAGCGCGTAGCAATGGTCGAGAAAACCGAGAATCTCGCCGTCCTCCTCAAGGAACTCCCTAACTGGCATGTCGCGGCCGTCGAGAGCCTTATACGGTTCGTAGCGGCCGGGGTTGTGGATAGCGCGGCAGTCGAAAACGAAACCGCCGCCATTGCCCGACTTATCTTCGGGCAATCCGCGGCGGTAAGAAAATGAAAAAACAGTTACTGTTAGCATTAGAGGCGAACTTTACGTCCGTTAACAATATAAAGTCCATGGCGGGGAGTGGCCACGCGGCGACCCCACAGGTCAAAAATCTTTTTGGCAGCCTTGGGCTTTTCGTTGATTTCGGCGATGCCCGAAGTGTTGAAGTCGTTATAGTCGACCAGAATCTGCTTGGCATCCGGGTCGACGGTCACTTTCGGGTTCTCGTTAGTGATGTTAACATTGCGGGTATGGGTAATGTTAACATCCGAGGCTGCGATATTGGTACCCTTTTCAACAAAGTAGGTGCCGTTATGGAACACGGTCTGCAAGCCATGATGATTGTCGGAGGGAATGGTCACCTTGGTGTCATGTTCAGGCAGCGAGCCTTTGGTNTCGCCTACNAGATTGACGGTCCANAGGTCGTAGTTAGCCACCTCTTCGTCGGGAATGCGGCGGAAATAGTGGGCAACTACCGAGCGCGAGCTGCGGCCGAGCACGTTCGGCACNACCTGCTGGGTGTTGCTGTCGGTGTTGTTGAACGGTATCCAGTATTTGCAGTCGTAGGCTCCGGGGGTAGCGGTGCTCTCAACGAAAGTGTAGGCCGCCGGGGTGTGGGCACACACCGAGCGGTCGTCGAGATAGAAGCCGGAATGAGTGCGGAAATAGCAGTTTTCGCCGTCAAACTCCATATAAATCCAGTTTTTGGGCGAAGGCTCGGGGTTGAGAACGTATTGCAGAGAATAGTTGTTCTGGTTGTTCTGCAGGGTAAGATCATCCATGTTGGTGATGGTCATACCGGTAACAGCACTCTTTATTTCATACCAGCCGGTTTTGAGTTCTTCGAGGGCGGCGTGGGTTTGGTCATAGTCAATGGTAATGGTCTTTTCGGAAGTGTTAACGCTGATTTTCGGGTTGGTGTTGGCCACGTTTACGTTGCGCGNGTGAGTAACCTGAACGTCGGCGGCNTTTACCGNGGTGCCCTTTTCAAGAAAAAAAGTACCGTTNTGGAANACGGTTTGCAAGCCATGGTGTTTGTCGGAGGCGATAGTTACTTTGGCATCGTTTTCGGGGATCGAGCCTTTGGTGTCGCCAACGAACTCAACCTTCCATACGTCGTATTCGGCAACCTTGTCGTCGGCAATGCGCTGAAAAAAGTGAGGGGTAACAGCCGAGTAGCTGCGGCCAACCACGTTTGCAACGTTTTCGCCCGAAGTCTGGTGAACAATGTCGAAAGGCAACCAATATTTGCAGTCGAAGGCACCCGGGGTGCCTGCGCTTGCAACAAAAGTATATGCCACCGGTTCTCGCCCGGCCGTTGCATACTCGGTTAGATTGAAGCCGTTGTGGGTGGTGATGTAGCAGTTAGCGCCGTCAACCTCCATATAAACCCAGTTGCGGGGCGACGGTTCGGGGTCGAGAGCATACTGCAGGGCATAGTCATTTTGGTTGCGCTGGTTAACCATTTCATCGCGGTTGGTGATGGTCATGCCGGTAACGGCGCTCTTGATTTCATACCAGCCGGTTTGGGTCGGGGTTTTGTCGGCAGTCAAAACTACGCCGTCGTAGAGCGAAATTGCCCACGAGCAGCCCTGGTCGCCGCGATCGGGAGTGCCGCCCGAGGTGTTATACCAGTTATAGACCTTGCTCTGAATGCTGGTCTGGTTAAGCTGCGAATTGGAGGTGTAGATAACGAAAGTGCCGAGGGCGTAATCAGAATAACTGATATTAAAACCGCGGTCGGGCTCTGTGGTCTGCACCGACATCTGGGTGTTATAGGCAGCGGTAGGGTTGATATACAGGTTATCGCCGTTAACGATATTATAGGTTTCGTCGGCGCGCTTTTCAAAGCGCCAAACGTTGTCGCTTGTGGTGGCGGAGCCAAGGGCTGAGGCGGCGGCAAAGAGCTTGCCGTCGGTCACGGTCAGGGGTTTGTTGCCGCGCGAGGAGCAGAGGGTGTACCAAATCGGGGCGTCGGCGGTGGAGGAAGCGGGCAGATTATTGTCGCGCTTGGCCATATTCACCACCTCGGTAATTTCGGCAGCCATGGTGTTGGCCATATCCATAGTAAGCTCGGGGTCGTCGAGCATAGCTACCGCCCGATTGATAACGTCCTCCAAACCGGCGCGATGGCTTTCCTTTACCTGACCTACATTGTCGCCATATTCAAGAACCAGGGCCTTGTTCAGGGCCAGGCCGATAACCTTGCGGACGGCGCGGTTGTTGTAAACGGTTTCATATTCTTCGAGCGACACGGGGTTGGTGCCTTCGATATATTTTGCCAGCTCGTTGGCGATTACAATGTAACCGCGGCCGCTGACATAGTTGGTGTTCATAATGTTTTTGCTCATGTCGGCCTTGAGCGGGGTGTAGATGTCAACGTAGGTGCAACCCTTTTCCTGAGCGATAACCTGAAGCTGTTCGTTGAACTCGGAAAAAGCGGCGTCGTTGGTGGCATTGGCCGAGGGAGTGAGCGAAACGAGATAGATTTCAGCTTCGGGTGCCTGAGTGTTGGCTTCGTCAATAATGGCGCGATAGTTGGTGAGGTCGCGGCCGCCAACGCCGTAGAACAGGAAAATCTTNGCNGGCTTTACGGCCTGGTTTTCGAGCGAGTTCTTAACAATGGCNTTTGCCTGAACGAGGTTATAGGCNCCCCANCCCCAGAAGCCGCCGCGGTCCTTAACCTTGTTGGAGCGGAGCAGTTCGTGCCATTCGCCCTGGTGAACGGTGTCGTCGCCATAGAAAAGCACGTCGCCTTCCTTAACCGGATAGAACGCAAATTGCTCGGCGCGGCCGCCTGCAGAGTTCTGCAGGCCGGTGGGGTTGGTTTGCATATCTTCGGTAATGTCGTCGGCATAAACGGTCGGATAGCCTACGTAGTCCTGGATGTGATGACACCAGGCCGAATAGCCGATAGTGCGCGGGTGCAGACCGTCCCAGCAGGTCCAGGTTGACTTCTGGGCGGTGTTGCCCAGCGGAGCCAAAACCTCCGAAAGGTCAATCAAGTGGAGTTTGGGGTCGTTGAGCTCGGCCACAAACTCGCGCAGAATATCGTTGCAGCGCTCATAGTCGGGCTTGGCGTTTGCCGAGCGGGGCAGAATGGTTTCCAGATAAACTTCGGTTTCGGGCGATTCGAGGCGCACGCGCTTGCAGATGGTCTTGATATCGCTGGCGGTCTTGGCAAAGGCGGTGCCGCTGGAAATATCGTTGGTGCCGATCATCAGGAAGAACTTGCGCGGTTTGGAGTCGATATAGCTTTCGAGATGTTCGAGGATTTCGGTTGCCATGCCGCCTGAGTTACCACGGCCTATAACGTCCTGATTAGAGCCGAAGGCTTCGAACCAGGAGTGCATGTTCGTAATGGAGTTGCCGGCAAAAACTATCTGATTAGGCTCGGTAGGAGTTGCCTGGAAAGAATCGTAGCGGTGCTGACGGAAAGCCAGGTCGGCAAAGGCCGACAAGCCCACCGAAAGGGCTAAAGCCGCTGCGAAAAAGCGGATATTTTTCATGAAAGATTGTTTAAGTGATTATTATTGCGGCAAATATACACAATTTTTTCCGGTCCTACAAATAAAATTCGCCGGGCTTAAAGATTTTTGACAAAACAAGGCGAGGCTGCCCCGGTGGAGCAGCCTCGCTTAAGATTATTTAAGGCTTAATTATTTAGCTTCTTCGATGGTTACGCAACGATCGAGGTAAACGTTAGCCTTGCCACCGAAGCGGTCAGCAGCGTTGGTGGTAACGGTGAGCTTGGAAGCGTCAACGCCGTTGGCAACGAGGATTTTCTTAACGCCTTCGGCACGTTTGGTGCGCAGACGAGCGTTGATGGCTTCGGTGCCGGTGTAGTTGTCGGCCCAACCGGTGATAACATAAGTTTTGCCGGTTTCCTTCATGGTGGCAGCTACGCTCTTGAGAACGTTGCGGTCGATGTTGCTAACATTTGCAGAACCGATGCGGTAGTAAACGGTAGCGAGGCTCTGAACGCAGGGTTCGGGAGCAACTTCGGGTTTGGGCATGGGGCGACGGAGGCATTCGTCGAGTTTGCGCTGGGTGTCCTGCAGACGGCCTTCGCATTCAGCCAGACGAGCTTTGATGGGNTCGCAGTCTTCGATAACGGGGATAACCGGTACGATAGGAGCGTTCCAGGTGCGNTNGTTGAAGAGGTAGGTAACGCCGATGAAAGCAGCNACGTTGTTGGTGATNCGGTTGTANTCNNNGGGNTCGNNGTTAGCNGANATTGCGGTGTAGCGGANGTCGAGGCTCAGGGCNACCTGCTTGGAAACNTTGAAGCTGTTGATGATACCGGCGCGCAGAGCGAGCGAGGTGTCGAAGTGCTTGGAATCCCAGCCGTCGTTGCCGTTAGCGTCGAATTTGTGCTGGAAGCCGAAGTAGGTAGCACCACCTACGTAAGCAATGAAGTTGTAAACGCGGTTGGGTTTGTAGCCACACCACCAGTTGGTGATGTTCAGCATAGCGTCGAAGTTAACGCCGAGCTGACCAACGTGAGTTTTGTAGTACTTGTTGTCGTCGGTCATGATGTAACCGTTGGCGTCTTTGGTCAGACCATAAGCGTAGGGGGTGTTGGAAGCACCACGCTGGCCCAGATAGGTAGCACCGCCACGGAAGCCCATGATCGGAGAGAACCATTTACCAATCTGCAGACCGAAAGCGGGCGACAGCACGCGATCCTTGAAGGGAAGAACCTTGTCGGTCTGGCCAAGAACTACGTTCAAACCACCTTCACCGGTGATGAACCAATTGTCTTTGAAGCGGTTGAAGGTAACACCCTGGGTGTTGTCCTCAACGTAAACAATCTCAGGAACTGCTGCGAATGCCGAAGATGCAGAGATCAGGGCAGCTGCTGCGAGAGAAAGAAAAGCAATTTTCTTCATAAGTAGTTATGAGTTATTGAGTTAAATAATTAGTTGTTGCACGTGAGAGTCAAAAATGGCACTTTTTGCGGTGCTAAGTTACACATTTTTTTTGAATTATACACAATTTTTGCAAAATTTTGCAAATTTTTTCAGCGAGGTCCGAAGATTGCCGAACCGATGCGAACAAGGGTCGCTCCGTTGGCTACGGNCAGGGGCCAATCGCCANTCATGCCCATCGATAGCCGCTNCGCCGAGGGGATGACAGTCTGCAGTTCGCGGGAAAGGGCTGCAAGCGCTGCGAAGTCNGCATTTATGCGGTCGGCANCNTCAACGTTGGAGGCCATTCCCATAATTCCAACAACGCGGATTGAAGAAAGTTCACGGGCCAGGGCGGCAACATGAGGAATTTCTTCCGGCAAAAAACCGGTTTTGGTTTCTTCGGCGGCAACGTGGGCCTGCAGAAAAACGTCGATAACCTTTCCGATGCGCGCGGCTTCGGCGTCAACCGCCCGCAGCAACCGCTCCGAATCGATGCTCTCGATTACCGAGGCAGAGGCCACGACCTTGCGCACCTTGTTGGTNTGCANATGNCCGATNAAGTGCCACTGNACNTCGNNNGGCATCGCNGCGGCCTTGGCGGCAAGCTCGTCGGCNCGGCTTTCGCCNAANCGGCGCTGGCCCGCATCGTAAGCCTCGCGAAGCTGCTCAAGCGGATGAAACTTGCTGACGGCAACCAGTTCCACTCCGGCCGGCAGCTCGGCCAGCAGCTTACGGATATTATTCTTTACCGTCGCCATCGAGTTTGGCGCNGTAAACGTCGAGAATNGCGGTTTCGGCNATNGAAACGATTTCAAAGTCGGCCATGGTCGACTTCATGCCCTCCATAAAGTTNTCNTAGGCNTGCTTGAAGTTATTGCCGGCAACGAGAATCTGGCTGACCGAGCGTTTTTCGGCGGCGGTTTTCTCGTCGATGGTAATAAACGCCGGCTTAACGAGATACCATTTGTCGGCCGAGTCGTCGCGGAAGATTTCTGAAATCTTGGTTTTCTTAACCGAAGTTACATCCATTTCGCCGGAAACGAACGGGGTTACCTCTTCGATAACGCGGGCCTCAGCCTCGGTAAAGCTGAGCGCGTCGACCATAAAGGTGTCGGTAACTTTTTTTTGCATGCCGTTTTCAACCATTTTATGGTAGGCGACTTTGCATTCAAACCATGAAGCCATAATTGCTGTGGTGGGGAATAGATTTTAAATTTGATAATTCGCCCGAAGAGGGTTGGTCCTCTCCGGGCGAAAACAGAGTCTAAAGATTATTATTCTGCGCGTTTGGTAACTTTGGAACCAACCAGAGCGTAGAAGAGCAGGTAGGCAGCGCAAGCAACCAGTACCCAGTAGGAGGTCAGGTAACCGAAGGCGTCGGCGATACCGGCCTGGATGGGGAGGATGATGCCACCGCCGCAAACCATTACCATGAAGAAGCCGGAAGCAGCTGCAGTGTATTTGCCGAGGCCTTCAACAGCGAGGTTGAAGATGCCGCCCCACATAACTGAGGTGCAGAGGCCGCAGAGCACGAAGAAGAGAACATTGATTGGGGCATCGACCATTTCGAACGACAAGCCACCGTCGGCACTTGAGAAGCCGGGAACTTTAACAGTGGTTGCGGGGTCGCAGAAGATGCCGAGCAGCAGCAGAATCAGAGCAGCGGTCGAAACGATGGTAAGCATCGAGCGCGAGCTAACCTTGCCACCAACAACGCCACCGATAAGACGGCCGATGAGCATCATGAACCAGTACATGCCAACCAGAGCACCGGCAACAGCTGCACCCATGCCGAGACCGGCGGGTACTTTGCCGGCAACGATATTCTGAGCAGCTACGATTTCAGCCGAGGGAGTGCCGGCTTCCTCGCAAACAGCAGCTTCGCAAGCCTTTTCGCAGGCTTTTTCGCCTTCGCAAGCAGCGTGGTGGTGAGCGCAGTCGTGTTCACCGGCGCAGGCTTTGTCGCCTTCGCAGGCAGCCTTGCCGCAAGCGTCATTGCAAGGTTCTTCGCAGGGAGCAACGCAGTCTTCCTTGCCGCAGGCGTGGTCGCAGCCGGCGGTCTGGGCAGCAGCGTTTTCAAAACCTACAGCAGCAGGGTCGGCAATAGCTTCAGAAGCAGCTTCAAAAGCCTTTTCAATGGGGTTAGCTTCTTCGGCAGCTTCAACGTTACCCTGATATTCAACGATCTCATTGGCTACCTGAGCGGCAACGGGGTCTACAGCTTCGAGTTTGGCGAGCTGTGCGTTATATTCGTCAACCTTGGCCTGAGCCTGTTCGAGAGTGGGAGCGGTCATGAATACGTTGGCAATCTGCGGAACGCCGATTTCAATGCCGATATAGAGGAAGATGGCGAGAGCGCCGAGAATGAAGTGGCGGAAGCCGAGAGCACCGGCCAGCGAGGGCTGTTCATCAACAATGCCGGCTTCTTTCTTGGCTTTTTGTTCTTCAAGAATGGGTTCGGGAAGTTTGGCGAGAGCCAGAACAACGAAGGCGAGCAGGAAGATGCCACCGGCAACGTAGAGAGCGGGACGGGCATCGATCAGCGAAGTTTCAGCAGAAACGTTACCGATAAGGATACCAACGAAGATGGGGCAGATGGTAGCTGCAAGAGAGTTGCAGGTGCCACCGAACTGAATGAGCTGGTTGCCCTTGTTGCCACCGCCACCGAGGGTGTTGAGCATGGGGTTAACAACGGTGTTGAGCATGCACATCGAGAAACCGGCTACGAGGGCGCCTACGATGTAAACGGCAAAAATAGCGTTGTTGCTTTCAAGATAGCTGGAAGCGAACATGATGGCAACGCCGAGGATGCCGACGAGAACGGCGCTGATAGCCGAGAACTTGTAGCCGCGTTTTTGCAGCAGCATACCGGCGGGGATACCCATGATTGCGTATGCGATGAAGTTNGCGGCGGCNCCGAGCTGGCTCTGGAANTTNNNNAGNCCGAGCTGGGCTTTCANAATAACGCCGAANGGNTTNTGGAAACCGGTCACGAATGAAATCATCGCGAACAGGAAGAACATCACGATGATAGGCAGCGTGTAGTTCGGTTTGCGAGCAGATGTCGACATAATTGGTTGTAAGTTTTTGTTAGGTATGAAAATTTTGGTTAATTAGCGGGTGCAAATGTACAAAAAAATTTTAAAGGTCACTGCAAGTTTCGCCACAAATTTACCCAAACGGGTTTACATGGAGAACGAATAGCAGAGCCCGATGGTATGGCGCATATCGCCATCGTCGGCCTGCGCGCGGTTGCAGTAGCGATAGAAAATCTCGGCTTTGTTGCGCTTGTTGATTTTATATTCGGTGCCGGCGGTCAGGCGCCACTTTTCGCAAAATGCGGCTCCGGTGACTTCATCTTTGGTTTTGTTAACCTCGCGCAGCCGCGAGTAGAGCTCGAAGCCCGCAAAGGGAGTGAACCGGCATTTTTTATAGGGCTTATACTCGGCCTGCAGGCGCGAACGCAGCAGATGCTGCTCCTTGTGNCCNACGGTTTTGTTGCCAAAGGGNAAATCGCCGATAAACCGCGGCACGAGAAACGACGGCCGCGAGGTGAACTGATAGCGCTCGCGCAGCGAAAGCGACAGCAGCTTGGTGGGTTTCCACGAAAAAGTTGCCCCGACCGACACGCGATGCTTGTTGTTCCAGTAGGCGGGAATGGAATAGCCGTCTTTATTAACCTCGGCGAGCGACTGCGTTTGAATGAACTTATATGAGGCGCCGAACTTGAGCCACTTCAGAGGCTTCCAACCCAGGTCGGCTTCGATGCTCCATTGGTCGGTGTGCTGAAACCACTGCTGCGTGCGGTATTCAACTCCGGCACCGGCGCTCAGCGAGGCGGGCAGCTTGAACGACGCATCGGCCCCGACAAGAAAAGTCTGGGAAACGCCTGCCAGCCAACAGCTGCAGAGCAGGAATATGAATCCTAAACGGCGCATTATTGACCTTCTTTGGGGAATTTCACGAGGTTGTCGACCGTATTGGGGCCGGGGTCGGTTGGCAGGTAGTAGACCTTAAGCATGGCGGTGTCGCGCAAAAAGTCGATGTGGCCCACCTCAACGCGCTGGATTGCAAGGCCGGTGCGTTTTTTAAGGTCGTCGATAAGCTCGTTATAGCGCTCGGGGGCGGTCATTTCAGGGCGGTCGTAGAGCACGAGCTTGCAGGCAACGTGTTTAATCCACTTGTTGCTCTCGCAAAGCCATATCCAGCCGATAAACAGCACGTTGGCAACCAAGGCCTGCACCAGATGCGTTGCAAGGGCATTGATGACCGAAATCGCAATGATTACGAACAGATAGGTCATTTCGCGCACCGGCATCGACTCGGTCCTGTACCTGATAATGCCGAAAATGGCAAACAGGCCCAGCGCGAAGCCCACCTTGAGTTTAACGCCGCCAAGAAGGAATATCAGAAAGAAGATACTTACGGCAATCAGCGAGAAAGTGAAGTAATAATCTTTGCGGCGGCTTTTGGGATAGTAAAGCAGATGAATAATGATGGTAACCACTATCGCATTGAATGCGAAGCGGATAAGCAGCTCCCACATGTCGACGGCATTAAAGCCCTGCGGGTCAATCAGCGACCAGAGCGAGTCNTTTNCGGCAGGCAGGCCGNTCGGTTCATTGAGTTCTTCCATGATATGATTGATTTAAAGTTTATTGGCAAGTTTTTTAACGTAGCGCAAGCGCTCGTTGAAACGGTTGGTTTTGAGGTTGGGATTGGTCAGNGCCATGCCGATGCAATATTTCGAGAAGCCGCTCTGATGNATGCGCAGCTGCTTGAGCAGGTCGAGAATNGGCGAGTGNGTCAGGCCGTCGCGCTTCACTTCGATAATCACCAGCGGGCCCATNGACGCATCGCAGCCGGTCTGTTCGTTGTGGAACTTCANGTCCATGTCGATNGTNAGGCGTTCGGTCATGGCATCGTTGACCAGCGTTATGCGCCGAAACTCATTTGAGAGCTGCGGCAGCAGCTGATGGGCGCCATAAATCGACTTTTGAATCAGAAATACGCGATATTGCTCGCAATTGAGGTCGGGAGTGCGCTCGCCGCACTGCATGCGCTTTTTGTCGGTGCGCCCTTTGTTGTTTTTGCGTTTTACTTCGAGGAACTGCACCCCGGAGCTTTCGTAGCGGCGCACGCGGATTTTCTGGCGCGACTTTTTGCCGCGGTGGTGCTGGGCATACATTTCGCACTCGGGGGTGTCGAAATAGAGCGTAGTATATGGCATCAGCTGCTTCCCTTCAATCTCTTGAATGGAGTAGCGGTCAACCGCCAGGGCAAGCAGGCGCTCCAGGCGGTCGAGAGTAGTGACGAATTTCGTGTCGACGCGATTCATGAGCTTAACCTTGCCCATCTGTTCAAGCGACACGGAGCGATACCCGCTCAAAACTTGCTCTAACATCACCGCCAAATTTACGAAACATTTTTGAAATAACCAAATCCCCGACCGTCAGGGGAGGGCTTTGAGGGCGAGGAAGCGGCCGGCAATCATGAGGGCGAGGCCGCCGGCAACGCTGACGGCAACGTAGGCTAAGGCGATTAGCATCTGGCCGCGGCCGGCAAGGGCGACGGCATCGGCGGCAAAGGTCGAGAAGGTGGTGAAGCCGCCACAAAAGCCGGTTACGAGCAGCAGCATCAGCGCGGGATTCATCAGCTGGGCGCGCTCGGCAGC